>OLNU01000070.1_pt1 | contig 104808 bp, 87 predicted proteins | sample 1672241 | NCBI WGS metagenome assembly OLNU01 (sample SAMEA3136663, study PRJEB25190) | human gut metagenome | biome: human gut; feature: human-associated habitat; material: faeces | place: Austria | collected 2013 | reverse complement strand
CTTGAAGACCGCAACACCCGCGAGATCTTCGGCGATTACATCGACGTCTACGATATGACTCAATCCGTGGAAGACGAGTCGACTAAGCCCGTCTACTACGAAAGTCGCGTGGTAGCGCTGCACCTGGACAACGACGCGCTGGGCAAGATTGATGCCGCCTACCGCGAATTCGCCGACCAGGCAGACGAAGCGAGCATCGAGAAATCAAAGCGCGACCTGGGAGGCCTCAACGCCATCTTCGACACGCCCGAGACCATCGACTCGCTGTGCCGCGACATCGTGGAGCACTACGAGAACAACCGTGCCGACGTTCTGGCAGGCAAGGCCCTCATCGTGGCCTATAGCCGCCCCATCGCCATGAAGATATACAAACGGATCATGGAGCTTCGCCCTTCTTGGAAGGAAAAGGTGGGCGTGGTCATGACCATGTCCAACCAGGACCCAGAGGAATGGTTCGAGGTGTGCGGCGGCACCAAGCACAAGAAAGACATGGAGCAGCGCTTCAAGAACGACGACGACCCACTGAAGATCGCCATCGTTGTGGACATGTGGCTCACCGGCTTCGATGTGCCGAGCCTAGCCACCATGTATGTGTTCAAGCCCATGAAGGGTTACAACCTGATGCAAGCAATCGCTCGCGTGAACCGCGTCTGCCGGGGCAAAGAGGGCGGCCTGGTAGTGGACTACATCGGCATTGCCCGCGCGCTCAAGCAGGCCATGAAGGACTACACCAAGCGCGACCAGGGCAACTACGGCAACATGGACGTTGCCGCCACCGCATATCCCAAGTTCCTGGAGAAGCTAGACGTGTGCCGCGACCTGCTGTACGGCTTCAACTACGGCAAGCTCATCTTCACCGACAAGAAAACCCAGCTTGCCGCCGCCATCGCCGAGGGCACCGACTGGCTGCTCGACCCCATGCGCCGCGAGGACTGCGAAGAGTTCCTGAAGCAATGTCAACTCATGAACCAGGCGCTCAGCCTATGTAAGAGTCTAGTTTCGCAGGAAGACCAGCACGAGGCAGCCTATCTTTCCGTGCTGCGCGTGCAGGTGCTGCGCCTCACAGGCCGCAAGGCGGGCGGCGGCAAAGGCATGACCTACGCGGAGTTCAACAAGCACGTAACCGAGATCATGAAACAGACAGTCCATGCCGACGGCGTGCTCAACCTGTTCGACGGCAAAGACGTCGAGATATCGCTGTTCGATGAGGCATTCCTCACCGAAGTTGCCAACATGAAGGAAAAGAACGTTGCCGTCGAAAGCTTGAAGCGCCTCATCAAAGAGAGGGTGCGCGCCTACCAAAGAACCAGCGTGGTAAAAGCCCAGAAGTTCTCCGATATGCTGCAGGGTACACTCAACAGCTACCTGAACGGCATGCTCACCAACGCTCAAGTCATCGAAGAGCTAGTGAACATGGCCCACGAGATGATGAAGGACCGGACCGATGCTGAGAAGCTGGGCCTGAGCGATGAAGAAATGGCCTTCTACGACGCCATAACCAAGCCGCAGGCAGTGCACGACTTCTACAACAACGACCAGTTGGTGGCCATTACACGCGAACTCACCGAAACACTGCAGAAAAGCGCTACCATCGACTGGCAGAAAAAAGAGAGCGCCCGCGCCGGCATGCGCCGCGCCATCAAGCGCCTTCTGCGCAAATACAAATACCCGCCCGAGGGCGTGGACGATGCAATGGACACGGTCATGAGACAATGCGAGCTCTGGGCCGACGGCAAGACGTTCGAATAGGAGCGAATCGTGGCTAAAAAGAAAGCCGACAACACCGCCGAAATTGGCTTCGAGCAACAGATCTGGAGCGCAGCAGACAAACTGCGCGGCAACATAGACGCATCCGAGTACAAGAACGTAGTACTGGGGCTCATCTTTCTGAAATATATCTCCGACAAGTTCGACCAGCGCCACCAAGAGCTAGTCGAGGAAGGCGAAGGCTTCGAAGAGGACCGCGACGAGTACTTGGCAGAGAACATCTTCTTCGTGCCGGAGAGCGCCCGCTGGGCCACCGTTGCCGCCGCAGCCCATACGCCAGAGATCGGCAAGGTCATCGATGAAGCGATGCGCCAGATCGAGGCCGAGAACGACAAGTTGAAGAACATCCTGCCCAAGAACTTTGCCCGCCAGGAGCTGGACAAACGCCGTCTGGGAGAAGTAGTGGACCTGTTCACCAACGTCCAAATGGCCGAAAAGGGCGATACGCGCGATATCCTTGGCCGCACTTACGAGTACTGTCTGGCAAAGTTTGCCGAGGCAGAAGGCAAAAACGCCGGCGAATTCTATACGCCAGCTTGCATCGTAAAGACGCTGGTCGAAATCATCGAACCTTACCACGGGCGCGTGTACGACCCCTGCTGCGGTAGTGGCGGCATGTTCGTGCAGTCAGCAGAGTTCGTAAAGCGCCATCAAGGCAAGATTGACGACCTGTCCGTTTACGGCCAAGAGAGCAACCCCACCACATGGAAAATGGCAACCATGAACCTTGCCATCCGTGGCATTGATGCAAACCTAGGGAAGCAAAACGCCGACACGTTCTTCAACGACCTTCACCGCACTGAGAAGTTCGATTTTATCTTGGCAAACCCACCCTTCAATCTGAAGGATTGGGGCGGCGACAAGCTGAAGGATGACCCGCGCTGGGAGTACGGCGTGCCGCCCGAGGGCAACGCCAACTTTGCCTGGGTGCAGCACATGGTGCATCATCTAAATCGCAGCGGCCGCATGGGCATGGTGCTAGCTAACGGCTCGCTTTCCAGCCAAACGAACAACGAGGGCGCCATCCGTACCAAGTTGATTGAGGCCGACCTGGTGGAAGGCGTGGTAGCCATGCCAGGCCAGCTGTTCTACAGCACACAGATCCCCGTGTGCCTGTGGATCATCACCAAAAAGAAGACGCAGCCGGGCAAGACCCTGTTCATCGACGCGCGCAACATGGGAACCATGGTGAGCCGCAAGCTACGCGAGTTTACCGATGAGGATATTGCCAAAGTTGCCGATGCATTCGATGCGTTTCGTGAAGGCAAACTCGAGGAAGAAAAGGGCTTCAGCGCCGCAGTGACCATCGAGGATATTGCCAAACAGGACTACATCATCACGCCCGGCCGCTACGTTGGTATCGCGGACGTCGAGGAAGACGACGAGCCTTTTGACGAGAAGATGGCGCGCCTAACCAGCGAGATATCCAAATGCTTCGAGGAATCAAACCGCCTGCAAGAGCAGATTGAGAAGAATCTGGAGGCGATTGGGTATGGGATTTAGGGTTGCCTTAGGCGAAATTTGCAGTTTTAACCGCGGTGCCAGCATTCCGCGAGCGCGCATGCGTAACTCGGGCGATTTGCTCTATATCCATTACGGTGATCTTTATAAAAGATTCGATCTTCGCATCGATGTCGAGAAGCCTGCGAAGCCGCTTCCCTTCATTTCTGCTGATGAAAAAATCAAAGACAGTCAACGATTGAACGACCAAGACATCGTGTACGTCCTGACATCGGAGACTGTTGATGATTTGGGACACGCCTATCTTTTCAATAATCCGTCAGGCAAATTGGCAGTTTCAGGCACTGAGACCACTATCGTTCGCGTCGAACGCAAGGACATTGTCCTGCCGGCATATCTTAATTACCTCATGAGCTCACCGAGATTTATCGGCGAGTTGCGCCAGTACACGCGAGGCATGAAGGTTTTTCGCGTGCATCCTAGCGACGTGGCACGAATCGAAGTGGATCTTCCTTCCATTGACGAGCAGCAGAAGGTCGTTGCAATTCTTGATGCTGTATACGAGAAACAGCAAATCAACACGCAGCTAAATGGCTATTTAGCTGCGTGAGGTCGATCTTCGAGACGTCTATTTCACCCGACATCAATTTGGGCAGGAGAGCGTCACGAAGCGCGGCAAGCTGCTTACTTTCCTGCTGACATGCCTCCATCAGCCCAAACAAAGGGGCGATGATCTTTTGAAACGAATCTAATGTTTCGTCATCAGGTCTGATGATCTCAAAATCCTTCACGATATCTGTTTTAAGGTTTTGAAAAACACTGCCATTTGCCATTCGAACGAGCTCCTGTCTAATGTTGAGGAAATAGCAGTAAAGCCATTCGTTAGTGAACTCCGACTGAGGGAAATAAAGCCAGCCGTCATGGATGCACGTGCCGATACTTAGAATCTTCGGAATGCCTGGTGTAGCGCTATTTGACAGAACAAGGGAACCCGGCTCAAGATGCACGGTTTTTCTCAATCCCTCTTCCTTGATGTGTTCTTTGATTTCTAAAATGTACGGACCATTAACGCCAGATACATCCGCAATCTTAAGCCAGTGCAAACCCTCATTTGAAAGGTATTCCTGAATTGGCCGCGGTGATCCGCCTCTTTTTACGGATACGTAGTCGCCAAGCACGCCACTTTCCCAATGGCTAGGCATTCGACCACCCCAGTGTCCAAAATCACGGAACCAGTCGTTATAGAGCGTTTGTGCAAGTTCAGCTAAATAGCCATTTAGCTTAGCGTTTACTTCGATTTTGGCGTCAATACGCCCAAGAACTTCAACGACCTGCTTTTGCTTCTCGAGTGGAGGCAGGTAGATTTCTTGTTTCGAGAGCGTTTTAACGGAAAGTCCCGGCTGGGCCGATTGGGCAGATAGCCGTCCTAAGCTCATGGTCGATAGAAGATAGGCGAGGTAATGCGAATCACTAGATTCGTTCGCGACAGCAACGACTGCGTGCTCGGTCATATAAGCCTTGCCAGAATGAAAGCGGACGTTGCCGCAGGCGGCGCCTTGGCGACCAATAACGGCGCATTCTCCATCGAAGTTGTAGCGCTCTGCGTACCCACGAAGGCCATTGCCGCCGATTACCGGATACGGCCCCAAATCCTGGACTTCAACGGCTTTAATGCTCTTCCCGCTACTTAGGCGTTCGCAAATCTCTCCGAGTTGTACGCGCGTCATTCCAAATACCTTCTATGCGAAGCCTTCACATTGCTTTGGTTCACCATGGCGTAATGCATAGTGGTATCTATTTTCGCATGACCCAGCAGCTTTTGCACTTGCTCGATCGGCATCCCCTTATCAATGGCATGAGTCGCCAGCGTACGGCGGAACTTATGCGGATACACACGCGAAACACCGGCTTTCTTGCCAAGGTTTCGCAATCGCAGTTCCATACCACCGACGGTGATTCGTTTTGCTCTGGAATCAAGCGAGACGAACAATGCAGAGTTGTTGTCAACACGAGTTTTCAGATATTCCATCAGGTGTAGTTTCGCTCTCGCATCGAAGTAAACCGGCCGCTGTTTGTTTCCCTTGCCGGTAACGATGCACTCACGCTCCTGCAGGTTTACGTCGGCAACATCAAGCCGTATCAGCTCGCCTATACGCATGCCTGTCGAGGCGAGCAGATCAACAACCGCTATGTCGCGCTTGCTTTCGCAAGCATCACGTAAAGTTTCCAAATCTTCATCGCTCAATATTTCCTTGGCAAGCTGTGCCGTCTTAACGCGGTGTATCCGCCGAACCGGACTCTTGACGATATAATCTTCGTCTTCCAGCCAGGAAAAAAAGCTGGACATGATGCGTCTGATGTTGTCGATGGTGACCTTGGACGTGCGGCGCATGGACTCGTAGTCGTTAAGATATTTGCGCAAATCATCACTGGCAATCGCGCCGATAGGCTTACCAACTGCCGTTAATGCACGCGCGAGCGTATCTTCATAGTAATGAAGGGTCTTAGGCGAACAGCCTTCAACCTCCTTTGCCGTTAAGAACGTCTTAAGCAGCGATTCGTTTGTCTCTTGCCGCATAGGTTCAAACGCATGCCTCAATGCATCCTTGAGCCGTTTCAGCTGATTCGCTTTCAAAATTGGCTGCATCTCTGCAAGTACTGAGTTGATTGCGGTCTCCACGATTTAGCCTTTCACGTCGTATAACATTTCCGTTATTAGATACGCAACTCAACAAAGGAGCACAGATGATTTTCCCAAAACGGATAGACACATCTATTACGGGGAGAATCGTGGACATCCGGAAGGCTTTCAATGCCGATGCTTTCCTGTCAGCAATTTCTTTGGCTTTGACCATCCCGGATGTTTGCGGTAGTCGCCTGCATCCCGACATGTATGTGCACGAAAGATATGTGGCTTGGTTTGATGAATACATTGCCCAAGCATATCTCGATGAAACGACTCTGATAGTGGACGGCAAGCTGATCGATCCGAGGTATTACTTTGATGGTGAAGACTGCTATCAGTTGCGTTGTGCATACCTGCATCAAGGCGTCAACGCGCCCGACCGCACCAAAGAGAAAACAGTTTATAACGTTATTCAATTTAGGGTATTTAAAGACGAAACGGGCAGCTGCGACCACATTGGCTCCATATTGGACGGATCAACGGATAGGGTGTTTAGGCAAGTAGACCTCGACCTACGAAAGTTCATACACTGCCTCGGTCAAGGCGTTGCACATTTCCTGAAAGACCATCCGGGCATGAACGCAGACAGCGGTTCGGACAGCTATCTCTACGCACCAATCCAAGACTTCAAGAATGGCATCGAACTCTAACAAATGGCTATTTAGAAGAACTTGCTTCTGCGCTGTACAAAAAGTTTGTCGCCAGTGCAGATGGACGTATGGGTACCCTCGCTGATCTCGTTGAGCTTCAAAAAGATGGCACAAGAGCTGGAAAGCATCCTGAGCTGCCATATATGCCGATCGATGTTATGCCAATGAAGCATATCGGTGTCACCGAATTCAAAGCAAACGAGGAAGCAAGGAGCAGTCTCCAGCTCTTTCGCCGTGACGATATCGTCATCGGTGCCATGCGCGTTTACTTTCATAGAGTTGTTCTAGCTCCATGCGAAGGCATTACACGCAATACATGTTTTGTATTAAGACCTCGCTCAAGTTCTCTTCGTGAATATGCACTCCTAACTTGCTTTCAGCCAGAGGCAATCGAGTACGCGAATGTTCGCTCGAAGGGATCCACGATGCCTTATGCTGTATGGGAAAACTCATTCGAAACGTATCCTGTTCTGATACCAGAAGAAGGGCAGCTTGACCGCTTCTCTAGGCGGCTTGCGCCGCTCATCGACCAGATCCGAGATTCGTGCCGAGAGAACAACAAGCTGGCATCTTTGCGAGACACCCTTCTGCCAAAACTTATGTCAGGAGAAATCGATGTCTCGAAAATCGACCTCACGCAGCTAAATAGCCATTTAGTTGAGCGATGGCCTTCTCCCTTGCAGCTTCAGGATTACAGATAGAGACATACCCCTACTTCATCATCCAGGGATAATCCGGAAACTCCTCGGGAAGCACGATCTTGTCCTGTTTGGCGCCATCGCCTGAAAGACACTTTGCAAGGTAGGTCCAAAGCCTCGATTCGAAGATGTTTTCCGTCATCTTGTTCAAATGGTTAAGGGTAATCTTGCTTGGATCATTCACCCAAAGCCGAAGCATGCCCACTTTCGCCGAAGCGATGTACTCCGAAATAACATCAAGCTGGAAAGAAGAAAGCTCAAAGCCCCTATCCAACAATGCGGCGAACAGCTGTTTCATCGGCTCACGCTGCTTATCAAGGTAAATAGACCCATATTCCCCGTTCGCCAAAATGGAAACTTCCCTGAAGCGTTTTTGGTAAAAGTCGGCCATCGCATCGGTAGCCTGCTCAAGCGTAATATCGTCTAAGCACGAAACAATGGCTTGGCAGGTTGAAGTGCAGGTATTTTCTTCTTCGACAGACTCAAGAACATTGCTGATGCTGTAATAGTTGCGGTAAAACGTCGCCCGTGAATAGCCCGCCTTTTCCGTAAGAACCATAACGCTGATTTGGTCGAGCGGCTTTTGGGCATAGAGCTCAAGAAATGCTTCTTCAAAGCACTTTCGCGTTGGTGATTTGGGCAGTTGCTGAATGGGAATCATCGTTACCTCATCTTTTATTCCCGAGGCGGCATTCTGCGAAGTGGGCTCAGCTGGGCTAATACAATCCCAGGCAAAATGTCTCGTTCTGCATGAACACGTTCAAGTTGCAATTAGAATACTACTTGTCAGGGTACGAAGCTGCATCGCTGTTTGATGCGCCCTGGTAAATGGGGAAATCAGGGGCTTCGTTCTGCTACCTTGAGGGGAAGGTGGGCAAAATGCACGAGCTTGGGGTAACCAGAAGCATCGTTGATGTTGTGCTGCGTAACGCACAGGCCCAACAGGCCAAACAGGTCCTTTCGGTGAGCCTGGTTATAGGCGAAATGCGCAACTTGGAAGAAGAATGGGTGCAGCGCTATTTCGACCGCTGCGCAAAAGGCACCCTTGCTGAAGGCGCAAAAATCAAGATCCAAAAGGTACCTATGGCTTTTTATTGCAACGACTGCGGGTCAACCTTCCAACTTGCCATGGGCAGCGACAGGCATATGTGCTGCCCCGATTGCGGAAGCGAAAACTACGACATGGTCACCGGCGGAGAACTCCTTATCAAGGAAATCGAAATCAGATAGGCCTACTTCACGTATTACGAACAAGGGGAAATAAATCGTTCGAAAAGGGAGGAGCGGAAAATGCATAAAGGGGAAGAAATGCTCAACCAAGCTCAAGAGAACGCTACGGAAGCGCAAGCAGCTTCCGTTCGGGTAAAGCCAGGCATCGATTACGAGAAATTGAAGAGCATCGGGGTTCCTGATGAGGTAATTGCCTCGCTCGACCCGCGCGACGGCGGCAACATCACCCCGCAGGGGGAAGTGCTTTTCTTGGACGAAGGCCGCCTGCACCGCAGGGAGCTGCCAGACAAACCCCTGCACGAAAACCACCCGCGTGGGCTGGGAATCAAAGACTTCATCATGACAAAGGTGCTGGCCACAACGCCAAAAACGTGGGACCGCACCCTTAAGGTGTTCATGATGATCGTATCAGGAGCAAAGCTTACGGGAAAAGAGGGCATCATCCCAGAGCTTTATAAGAGAGTTACTCAATTCTCGCCCGATGAAAAAATGTACACGCACGGCACTGTGCTGCCCCTTAATGTGGACATGGTCGAGGAAGGCAAAACCGCGGTTTTGCCCATAGACCTGATCATGGACGCCATCGATGGCGCTGAATACATCGCTCAAATGAACCGGTGCATTTGCCGTTCCGCCCACGACTGCTCCGAATACGAAAAAACGCTGGGCTGCCTGTTCTTCAACATGGCGGGAGTAACGGCGGTGAAAAACGGGCTGGCAAAGCCGGTAACGAAAGAAGAGGCTAAGCAACATGTCTACGATGCCCGCGATGCCGGCTTGATCGGGCAGGCGTTGTATGTCGAACTCGAGCAGATGGTTTGGGGCTTCGAAAATCAGAAGATGGATGAGTTCATGGAAATCTGCTTCTGCTGCCCTTGCTGCTGCGTAGCGCTCGATGTTTGCAAGAATGCGAACCGCACTATAAAAAACCGATTCAGCGGCGCTGGCTTTACGGCGGTAATCGACCACGAGAAATGCACGGGTTGCGGCAACTGCGCCAAGAAGTGCCCGCAGGAAATCATCACGGTGAACTCCGATGGCAAGGTGACAATCGACCAAGACCATTGCATCGGCTGCGGGTACTGCAAGAGCGTCTGCCCGAACGACGCCATCACCCTTCAGCAAACCATGCCCCTACGTGAAAGCATCCATGAGTACTTCCTGGAAGAAGGAAGGATCGACATGGTCATGGATAAATGCACGATGGAGATTCCTCCTGCAGATTACGAGTGGAAGGATACCCAAATGGATCCGATGGCAATTATGCAGGCAGCGGGCCAAAAAACCGTAGCACTTGCCGACGAGGCGGCGCGAAATCTTGGATGCACAAGCGCGAAAGCCTTCTTCAAGTACAACAAGAAATACGTGGCAGGCGCCATTGGCATAGGCGCATTGGCGTGCCTGCTTCTTAAACACAAGAAATAGCAAGCAGAGGAAAGGAGCGTGACACTCATGGCAAAAGCAGCAAATGGAACTTTGCCTTCAATGCCCGAAAAACAGCCTCGCTTCATGGATCGTTTCTCTAAAGCCACCAAAGTAGGTTTTGTACTGTTGGGGTACTTCCTGGGCATCATAGGCGTTTTGATTGACTGGGCTATCGGCCACAAGAAAAAGATGATGGAATGTAGCGCCGAGGCAATTTGGTACGGCCTTATCGGCTGGGGCGCAAGCATGATCACCCGATTCGCCCTCTTGGCTTTGGGGATCAACAAAACCGATTACCTGCTCCAACTGTTCGGCCCTGGCGTCACGGTATGGAATATTCTTTGGTGCATCTGCGGCGCGTGCTTCATTGTGCTTTCGATGTTGTGGATCTACGGTTTGCGCACAAAGATGACCGATGCCGAGCGCGCCTACAATCTCAAGGGTGACGACCACTTCCATAACGGAGAAAAGACGCTTCGCTACGACGGGGGCATTACAGTCAACGCTCTGCCCGAAGAGATATGGCCCTACATGCAACAGGCAGGCCAATCAAAGGGTGGCTGGTATAGCTTTGAGCGTCTGGAACGCCTGTTCACCTTCGACATCCGCAATCATTACGACTGGAAGAAATACCCTCAGTGGCAAAACCTCCACGTTGGTGAGTTTCAGTGGTTTCACCAGGCACCGCTTTCTATCGGCGAATGGGTAACCGATTGCTCCAACGGAGAAAACGGCCTCTATTATTGGGCAGCCCACTCCGATACGGCTACCGATCCAACGTGGAAAAACCGCGGCCCAAATCAGGAAGGCGCGCTTCGCCTGTGGTTCCACCGCTTTGCGTGGACGTGGAACTGGGAAGTGTACCAGATCAACGAAACCCAATCGCGCTTCATCTATCGTTGCGATTGCCATTTCGATCCTTTCCTGCGCACTCCCATCCACAAGTACTTCGTTGTTTTCATCCTGGGAACCGCATCCCTTGTCATGGGGCGTTGTTGCATGGAAACAATCACCGGCTTAGCGGAGGGTCGCAGAGATTTCCGCAAGCGTTACTTCGACTAAGGGAAAGAAGGCGCCATGAAAACGCATTACGAAACTATCGTGGTTGGAGCTGGTGCAGCTGGCATGAACTGCTGCTTGGAGCTCCAGAAAAACGATCGCGAATACCTGCTGATCAGCCCCAATATTGGCGGGCGAATCTGCAACGACGAAGAACGCCACATGAACTACGGCGCGGTGTTCTATTTCGGAACCTACAAATATATGCTCCGCTCAGAGCTGCTGATTGAAGGACCTGATGTCCTGCCCGCTTTGAGCGCCGGCTGCTGCCATCACGACAACGGGAAACAGTACGAACCGGTTTCCCCTACAACAATTGCCGACGCGCCTTCGCTTCTGAAGTACATGAAGTGGATGCGCGAGGAATTCATCCCCCGCTACACCAAGTTCAAGGACAACTGCACGGTGATGGAAGTCACGGCAGCCCTTGAGAAAGACCCCCTGATCAAGCAGCTGTACCAAGAATCAGCAATGGACATGATCGAGCGAATGGGTTTTGGTCCCATCGCCCACGATCTGATCAGCATGTTCGCTCACGCGTGTACGGGAACGAAGATCAAGGACCTTACCGCCCTTGATTATCTGAACACCGTGCAGCCCCTTACCATGAAGATCCCTCCTCTGCGGCTGCTTTTCGATCTGAAGCGTTTCGACTTCGATTCCGAAGGGACCAAGCAGCGCTTGGCGCAGGGTTCGGGAGAAGTTCTTATCGACGAGATAACACAGGTTGAAAAGTGCGACGAGGGCTGGGCTGTCGAATGCGGCGCAGGACGCTTTACGGCGAGCAATCTGGTTATGGCATCTCCCGCCGTAGACACGCAGCGCCTCCTGGAGCCTGTCGAGGGAATTCCCGCACTGGATATTCGCAAGGCTTCCGAGCTTACGGGCTATTTGGTGCGAGGGAAAGTCAAGCGGAAGTTCCGTGGGCACCTTGTTCACCTGTTCGATGACACTATTCCGATTATCTATATCGCCAAGCGCTTCGACGGCGATTACGAGGTGTTCACCGAGGTCGATTTCGAGGAAACCCGCAAATTCGACGAGTACTTCGACGAGTGGACAGTTATAGGAAAGAAGTACTGGAGCCATGCTCTGTACACCGCCGCCCATGAGGCCTTGCCGCAAAACCTGGCACCAGGACTCATCATGGCAGGTGACGTGAACGGCTTGGGCCTGGAGCCCGCATGTATCAGCGGTATTTACGCCGCAAACAAGATCATGGGCAAAACGGTTGATTAGCATTTGCTTTAGCGGCTCCCCCGACTTTAGGGGAGCCGCCTTCCCATTGAAGAGGGGTTACCGATGGAAGAATCACGCATCGTAGAAATAAAAGAAGACATCCTTGCCGACAACACCAATGCCGCAAACGCTTTTCGGAAGATGCTTGAAAACCAGGGCACCTTCTTCGTGGATGTTATGGCGTCTCCCGGCGCAGGAAAAACCACCTTGCTATTGGCGCTCATTGAAGAGCTTCGGAAATCGGCGAGCATCGGCATCATCGAGGCAGACTTGGAGTCGTTCGTGGATTCGCGGAAGATCAAGGATGCGGGCATACAAGCAGTGCAGCTTGAAACGCGGGGAATATGCCATGTTGAGATGAGCATGGTCGAACGCGCTTTCCAGGCGTTTGGCGAACAGCATTTCGACTACCTATTTCTAGAAAACATCGGCAACCTGGTTTGCCCGGCAGAGTTCGACACCGGTGCACACAAACGCGTCATGCTGCTTTCGGTTCCCGAAGGGTATGACAAGGTGTACAAGTATCCGCCCATGTTCGCGGTAGTGGATGCACTCATCGTAACCAAAACCGACTATCTTCCGCTTAACCCCGATTTCGACATGGCAGCACTGCACAAACAAGCGCGCGTGCTCAACCCCCACCTTGAGATATTCGAAACGTGCGCACGTACTGGGGAGGGAATCCCAGAACTTGCAGAATGGATCGTCGCGTGCCGCAAAGAGCTTTTGAGGTAGAGCGCTAAGCACGCCGTCTGTTCAATATACTGAACGGTTTTGCCATAATTTTGTTCAATATACGGAACAGACGGCGGAGCAATGCGAGACCTTCACAGATTCAGAAGTCCTGCGCATCTCCGAAACACGCAACAGTCGCCACTCTTCTAGCAATGGCAGCGTGAAAACTTAGAACTTACTGGGACATGGAGACCGCTTCAGGACCACCCAGGGTCTGAGGTTGGCTTCAGGGGCAAACGACCACCCGCCCCCGTTACTGACTGGCCTTCCAGGCGAAAGGCCAGTTGGCGGGTTGCCATGGTAACGCAGATGGGTTGGTACGCGCTGGGCAGAGGGCTTGGACTCTGCGCCCAGCAGCTTGTTATCGCCTTGCTGCTACCTTGCGAGGATGGACGCGCGCACCATCGCTGATAAGGAAGGGCGGTGTCACGCAAGAACGACACCGCCCAGACTGCTGCCTTATGAATTTCCTAACCCTACTCGCTGTAGTTCTTCTTCCTGCTGATAATCAGCAAAACTGTGCCAACAAGAGCGCTGATCAATGCGGCTGCCGACCATGGGAGGATGTTGGTTGCGTCGCCTGTTTGCGGAATATCGGAGCTGGTGACTGTCGCGGTTGACTCGTTTTCGCCCCTCGACAGCTTCGCCGGCTTCTCGTCATCAGGCGCGTCGGGCTTTGCATCGTCAGGGTCGGAGTCGTCGGGACCCGGAGTGTTGGGCTTGGACTCATCTGTTGCCGGTGGCTCAGGTGTGACTGGCGGCTCAGGAGCCGGGGGCGTACCCTTAGCGACCTGCCACATGAACTTCCCAGTATCGCCAGCTGCATCCTTCAGACGCTTGAGGTACCAACCTTTCGACGTGGCATCCGAGTTGCCAAGGACGAATACCCCTTGATCAGGACCCTCGGCGGCCTCAGAGGCGGTTTCGGCTGCATCGAATTTTTTGGACAAGATGTAGTTGTCGCCAAGCTTGGGGCACTGGAGCTCTTCCCAGTTGCTTGGATTGACGGTGTTGACGATAGTGGTTCCGCTGGAAATGCCCTTGATGGTAACGGGAATAAGGCCGCCATCGTCTGTGCCATCGTAGTTATCAGCAACAGCTGGGAGTCGGAGCTCGGCGTTGCCGGAAACGTAGTCACCTTGCAGCAGAGCCGGACCCATCAGGGCCATCATGCCATCGTTCGATACATTGCCCTTCAGATTGCTCAGCCCCTGGTTAATCAGACGGCCCTTGGGGCCGACCGTCGTCTTGCCGGAAACGAAGATATCGTTGTAGTTCGCAACCTGACGATACTGCTGCTCCCACGTGCCATCGACGACCGCATCGCCCCAAATCCAGACCTGACCTTCGTCGGTGGTGAGAACACTGTTCTCTTCAATGTTCAAGCCTGCATCACTGCTCATAATATGCGCAATAACCTTGGAATCGCCGGCAACGTTGACCTGCGACATCATCTTGATAAAGGGGATTGTCGCCTCGCATGCAGAGATGTTGGCCACGGGGAATGCCGTGGAATAGCTGCTTGCCTGCGTTCCGCGTATGCCTGTGCGGATATTGGGTTTTCCCGTTACATTGATGGAGGAGCCTGCAGGAACCGTGGTCTGGTCCGTTGCCATAACGAGGCCAACGTCGCCGCCGTTGATGTTGATGGTTACAGGGCCGTTTGCGGTTGCGGGGATGCCTTTTTCCCACAAGCCGAATACGTAGCCCTCGTCATAGTCGGTCCCGTATTCGCTGTTCCTGAGCTCGACGTTAGTTGCGGTGACGGTGACTGCGCCGCTCACATCAGAATCGCTCGCGCCAAAGACGTTTTGTACATGAGAGCCATGGGCGTTGATGGCGATGTTACCGCCGACCGTGCCTCGAATCGCGCCGTAAATCTCGGGGAGGTCATATGAGTCGGGGGTGATTCCCTTATCCCAGCCCCAAACGTTCTCGTAGGAATCGATGGTGATATTGCCGCCGACGACGTAGTTACCTGAGACACCGGGCATGGTTGCGAAGCTGTTGCCTGCGCCGACAATGGGCCAGTTCCCGCCAAGGCGCAGGATGCGGTCCGTGTTCTCGTAAGCCTGCGAGCCTGCGATGATGTGCAGGTCGCCGCGGATGACCGAATCCTCTACCGGTTCTTCGGCACCGACGATACCCGATACCCCACCAGCGCGGACATCGAGCGTGACGTTGCCCCTCATCTCGCAGCCGTAAGTGCCTTCGATAGCGGGATAGGTATCTGCATTCTTGTTGTCGTAGGCAAGCGTGGCGTTGCCGCCAACGTAAACATTAGGAACGCCTGATCCGTCGCCGCTGCTGCCGTCGCCCTTCATGCATCCAGGGTTGATGTGGTTGCCGCCCTGCATCTTTATGTCACCAGTGATCTCGAGGTATGTGTCGCCCTCGACGGAGCCCTTGTAGGAGCCGCCAATCACATCGTGCAGGCCGCTGCTACTGCTTGGATTGATGTAGCCGGATGCGGCAATTACCACGTGAGTGCTGCTGACCGTGGTCATGTATCCGCCGCCATAAAGTGTATAGCTTAGATGAATCTGGCCGTTTTCTGTGAACTCAGTGTCGTGGCCGTTGCAGTACATCCAGGAGCCTCGGACATCAACGTCGTCAAACGTGCAATCGCCATTCAAGACGGCACGGCCATCGAAGGACAGCTTATGAAGCTTGCCCTCGTCGCTCTTGATTGTGATGCGCTTTCCGTTAACGCCAAAGCTGCTTAGAGAGGACCCCCCCCCTGACACGGTTACGTCAGCCTTCAGGACAATAGTGGCTTCCGTGCCCTCAGCAGCGGCAATAGCCTCCTGAGCAGACACGAGCTCCTCGCTTGTGGACACCTTATAGATGCTATCTGCTTTGCCCTCGCCGGATTCTTCGCCACCGACATTCTCTCCAGGCTGCTGCTCGCCAGGCTCGCCGCCCTCCTCGGAAGGACCCTCCGGCTGCCCCCCTTCGTTAGCATCGCCAGCGAAACCAGAGTCGATATCTTGGCTGGCGTCCTTGTCTGCGCCTTCGGCTCTGTCGGCGTCGACGTCAACGCCGTTGTCGATGTCAACGGCTTTTTGCTCGTGCTGCATCTGATCGGAATCATCAACAGCAACGAAGGCACCAACGGGAAGCGTCATCGATATTGCCATCGCGAGCGACAGAGCACAAGCAATAGCTTTCGATTCGCAGATTCTCATTAGAAAACTCCTACCTTCCATTTATTCATGATCAAACTAGTATTTCACTTTCAGCTGGTTTTTTGGGCATATCTAGTCTCAGTTGTGAGCGAACGGCCTGTTTGAACCGTTAACGCATCTTTAGTAAAGAGATTGCTTTGCATAGAGAAAAGATTCGTCTTTGAAGATGAGTTACATGCCGTCGACATACATCAAAAGTTGGGCCCTTTGCCATAATTCTGTTGCATTTATTCGCAGCACCTAGCAGGATAATCTGCTCAAATTCTGCTCATGCATTTCGGGAACAAAAAAGCAGGCCAGAAGCTTTTAGGCTTCTGGCCTGCGAAAATACTTGGTCGCGGGGGCTGGATTTGAACCAACGACCTCCGGGCACCCTTTTCAAATTTTAGTTTCCCGAGGTCACACGCTGTATCATCCCAGCTCAAACCCTATTTTTCGACCAAAACAGTGTCACTCGGTATCACGTAAAATCACGGAAAATCACGCTCATACATATTACCATACAGATTACCTCGAACCCCTAGGTCGTACGGAGCATGTCCACCAAAACGGAGACGTTGGTCGTATCCGTATAGTAGCTGCGATTCACCTCGGGGCTGTGCCCGAAATACGCCGAGCGAATCAAATCGGGAACGCCTTTCTGCATCCACTCGGTGTTGAGGGTCGCGCGCCAGACATGGGTCGAGACCTTATCGAGAAGGGGTATGCCCAAGGCGTCTGCCAACTCGTGATAGAGCTTCTTAATGGCATGCTGCGCGTTGTTGATGTCCCACGCGCTGCCAGGAGCCGCGGGGGCGGGGAACAGCAGCGCGCCTGGTTCGGCCCCCGCTCTTTCCAGCCGCGCCCTCATGCGCTCGGCAACGCGCTCGTCAAGGATGGGGATGGTACGCCCGCGATGGGTCTTTGACACCTCGGTCGTCACGGTAACACTAAGCAAGCCGTCCTTGTCCTCAACGTTCGCGCGGCTGAGCAGTCTCGCCTCGTTGATGCGAAGCCCCGTCACTGCCTGCAGCAACGTGATCTCAACGACAGCGCGGCGCAGATTGCGCACATCCTCAACGGTATAGTGCCCTCTTTTCGGCGGATTTACATCATTAGGGTCAATCGCAAGCAGGTATTCGAGCACGCGCCCGCGCTCCTCCGGCGTGAGCGCCTGTCCGCCCGGAGCCTTGTTTGTCATGCGACACTCAGGCAGGCGCGGCCTGAAGCTCTTGAGGGGGTTGTGGGCGATTACCTCGTCGCGCACCAAAGGCTCAAGAACATATTTGCTCACCGTCTTTTGGCAATGCTTGGCGGTAGAGGTGCCGTGGCGCCTTGCCATCCCATCCAAGATGCCTTCGAGGTTGCGCGGGCGAACCGCGTCCGCGATGCGAAAGCCCCCAAACGCCTCCGCCGCGAGATTGAGCACGTGGCAGTATTTGTCCCGTGTTCGGGGTCGCAAGATGGAATCATCGGTGCGCTCGATTCCGGGGATTACCTCTTTGCGGATATAGTCGCGCATGCTCGACGAGCCCTTCCAAGGAGTGCGGCCCCCGCCTGTTGCGAGAATTTCCTCAGCTTGGGCATGAGCGCGGCGGCGCAGTTCGCCTTTGGTGCACTTCCCCTTGGTCGTCTTCTTGATGAGACGCCCGTTCAGCAAGCGCATGCTCCACTGCATGCGATAGCCGCCGTCGGGCGTCGGCGCAATCTTTGCGCGGTCAATGCTTGTCTCTCCAAGCTCAAGGGCGACGCGGGACATGTTTTACCTCCCTTCCTTTGCGTCGCCTATCGGCGAGCATCTCCGCTCGCCTTTACCTGATGTTCGACAATCCAGTCCTGCACGTCGCTCAGGCGATACATCACAGGGGAGCGCTTCTTGCCCAGGCGAACGTACGCAGGCCCTCGACCCTTGCAGCGCCAGTTCGCGAGCGTGCGAGAGCTGATGCCCAGCACGAATGCGGCCTCTTTTGAGTCGATGAGAAAAATGGAATCGGTTTCGTTTGTAGCCATGACTGCCTCCTGGCAACAGGCACAGCCGCAATAGCGGCGTGCATCCTGGCCAGAAGGCGCTCCCATCGGATGCGATACGCACACCCGCGCTTCCTGACATGCGGGAATCGGCGAAACCCAATTCGCGCGTCCCGCGAGCCGACCTGCAGCGGTCTTTTGGCCTTGCCCAGCCCGAGCAGGGGTTTGGTGCATCGGACATGGCGTGGGGAGGCTCTGTTTCCCCGAGGCAGCCTCTTAAGGCGTCATGGGAGACGCCACCTGCATCCAGTGGTTAGCGCTTCGAGGAGACGGAGGCGCCAGAGCACGAGGCCTCAAACGGCCTGATGACATCTTACCCCGCCGTGCCATTCTTGCCAAACGGGGAAAATGTCGCTTGTTTTTAGGCACATCGTCCGGGAAGACCGATGCCGAGGGCAACGAGAGAGACGCGCCCGTTTTCACGCCGCGTTTTTCGGAAAACAGTTCCATAAAGTCACCATAAGCGGCAGGGCAAGTCCCGCACTTGCAACGCACGCTCGCACGCGCCTCATCCCGTCGTTGCATGATCGGGGCGACGCCGTTGCGGCCTCGCGGCAGTCTTGCGGCAGGGCTTTTCAGACCCGAACTGCCACCCCAAACCCCCGCCCGCAGGCTCGCAAGGCGGGACTGGCAACCCTGGCAGCCCCTCCCGCCACCGCAAAACGGGTAGCGGTGGAAGAAGACGTACACGAAAAGGCAGGGGACGGTTTTACCTGTGTCCATGTACTATTTAGGCTGCCAGGACTGCCAGCGCCCTCTCAGCCCCCATCGCCGCAGAAGGAAGGGCGGCAGGAAGTCGCCGCGCCGGCCCCTGCCGCGCACCTGCCAGACCTGCCGTGCGCCACCTTCTCCGCCGCGGCGTCCTCGCTTCACGAAAACAGCACACCGACTTTCCGCTCATTTACGAACAGAAAGCCCTTCTACCTGCGATTTTGCAGAAAACGAGGTCTTCTCAGTCACCGAATGTCACGGTAAAACATTCTAAAAACACCGCGAAAGATACGGAGGAGAAGCCATGGGACAGACGTATAACGAGCTTATAAGAACCGTGACCGAAGACTATCTTGGGGGCGTCGATGTGGACAGCGACCCGTCTCCAGAAACCATTGAGAATGAGCTGCTCCAAGCCACCAACAACGCCATTCAGGAGTACAACCTCGGCCCTCGTGACCCCAATGCCCCTATCGGCGCAAAGCCGAAGGACGCCTACCCCGACCAGAAACCGCCTGGCGAGAGCCTCAGGAAGCTCAAGGAGCTTCTGCCCCTCCAGATTGCGCTTGCCATCAAGGAGGTCCACCATGCCAAGCTCATCTGCTGGGCGGCAGACGAGGGGGACGGAAACTACGACGTGGGCGTGTACCAGTCGGAGGGGGACGCCAAGGGCGTCTACGACACCAGAAGCGACAACCTCACGCGACTTATCCGCCGCTATGACGCAACGATCAGCAAACGCAACGTCGATGAGGTCGTTGCGATCTTGCGCGCGGTGTGCGAGGTGGTGTCCCCCTGCACCAACCCCGACCTCGTCGCCGTGAACAACGGCCTGTACGACTATGGCAACAAGATTCTCATGGACTTCGACCCCGAGCTGGTGTTCACCTCCAAAATCGGGACGGACTTCGTGGAAGACGCCCCCAATCCCGTCATCCGCAACAACGAGGACGGCACCGACTGGGACGTGGTGACGTGGATGGACGAGCTTTCCGACGACCCCGAGGTCGTGGAGCTTCTTTGGCAGGTTCTCGGTGCGGTCGTGCGCCCCAACGTCGACTGGAACAAGAGCGCGTGGCTGTACTCGACCCTCGGCAACAACGGCAAGGGGACGTTTTGCACCCTCGCCCGCAACCTCTGCGGCAAGGGGGCGTGGGCGTCCATCCCCATCAAGGCGTTCGGGGACGACTTCAAGCTCGAATCCCTCACGCGCGTCTCCGCCATCATCACCGACGAGAACGACACGGGCACCTACCTGGACGATGCGGCGGCGCTCAAGTCCATCATCACGGGAGACCCGTTCTTGATGAACCGCAAGTTCAAAGACCCGCGCTCGGTGAAGTTCCGGGGCTTCATGATTCAGTGCATCAACTCGCTGCCGAAGCTTCGCGACAAGTCGGAGTCTCTGTACCGCCGCCTTCTGGTGATTCCCTTCGAGAAGCGCTTCGAGGGCTGCGAGCGCAAGTACATCAAGGGCGACTACCTGAACCGACCCGAAGTCCTCGAATACGTACTCCACCGCATCCTCGCAAAGACCGATTACTACGAGCTTGACGCGCCCGGGGCGACGCGCAGGCTCCTTGCCGAGTATCGCGAGGTGAACGACCCCGTGCGCCAGTTCCTCGACGACATCCTGCCGCAAGTCGCTTGGGATTTGCTCCCCTGGCAGTTCCTCCACGACCTGTACCGTCACTGGTCGCGGCGCAACAACCCCTCGGGAAGGGTTCAGTCCAAGCAGGTCTTCGTCAAGGAGGTCAAGGCGCTCCTGCCCCAGCACGGCATTGGATGGAGCTCCACCCAAAACCCCGTCCGCGCCCCCTCAAAGATGGGCTGGTCCGAACCGCTCATCTTGGAGTACGAAGTGACCGAGTGGATGGACAGAGCCTTTCGCGGCATCAACCCCGACCGCGCGTGCATGCCCGCCAGCATAAAGGAGCGATACGAGGGGCTGGTGCGAGACGTCCCGCAAGGCGAGCCGTAAGTCAACCCGCAGCCCGCTGAGCCTCATGATGCGGACCGCCGCGAAAGCGAAGCGATCTGCCCCGCACCGCAGGGGCAGTCGCTTCGATCACGGCGGCATCCACTGTTTCGATAGGGACGGACGGCTTTTCGCCTCCGTCCCTTTTCATGTGGCGCTCCGCCGGCACCCAAGCCCGCTGGCGTACGTCCTGAGACGGCATCTGCGAGTGCCTTGCGCTCGCAGCGTTTGCGACCCTGAGGTCGCATCGAGGGGGACTGTCGGCTATGCCGACCGCAGCGCACGCTGCGTCAGTCCCCCTTATGCCCTTTCCCCCTTTTGTCCCTCGGAGCGTAACGCGGAGAGGGATGGGGAAGTTTCTCCTGATATATGGCGCGAAGCGCTGTAGAAAACACGTTAGTTTTCAGGGGTTGGATTTGTCGAAGATTGCGACAATTGTAGAAAGCGCTTCGAAAAGCCCCATAAACGGGGCAATCTTCTCGGAGTTTTTCTACAAGTTCAGGCGTAAAGTGACGACGTGTAGAAAGTGCGTCTTGAGTGTGCGCGGAGCAAAAAATAAAGGGCGCAGCGATTGTTTTCGCTGCGCCCTTCGGCGTCTTTTCAGTCGTAGATTGTCGGAGCGGGCACGAGCTGCCAAGCTGTGCCTAGATGATTTACCCCAAGGACGTACAGGTCAAGCTCCTCGTCGTAGAACACCGGCTCGCCCGTGTGCTCCATGACAAACGACGGGTCCTGTATGATGTACCACTGGAAAATCTCCTCCCATGGCGCCCAGTCTCCGCTCACAAGCTCAAGCGGGCGTTTTGCCATCTCGTTTGCGAGCACCATGTTCCCGCACGTCTCGGCGAGGTCGGCATAGGTCTTGATGCCGTAGTCACTCATCGCCCTTCCCCTCCGCTTCCCGCTCCTCGATTCGCTTGAGGTATTCCGCCACGCAGTAGCGCATGGTGCGCAGGGCCTCGCAGTCGATACTCTCCGCGAGGATGTCCCCGTCGAGGACGACCTCGCCCAGAGCGTTCACGAACCGCCACTCCATCACGTTGTCGATGCGCTTGAGCACGTCCTTCAGGGTGCCGCTGTCGCGCATGGGGGCGTTGCCGTCCACCTTCGCCATGCGCTCAAGCTCCTTGGCCTTCGCCGAGCAGATGCGGGCGGTGCGCCTGAGCACCTGCGCCCTCCACATGGCCTCCTCCTGGGGGCTGTTGGGTTCAAGACGCTCCTTGTCCATCGTGTACCTCCTTATCTTCGTTTCAGAGGCACCCGACGCCGCAGGCGTCTTTCACGCATGCCCATCCAAAGCCCAGCGAAAGACCTCCGAAAGACCTCCACGGGGGCTCTGTTCGGGCAGGGGCGCGAAATGGGCTCAGCACAGCCCAGCGAAAGACCTTCGCAGGGGCTTTGTTCGGACAGGGGCGCGAAAAGGTCTCAGAACAGCCCACCGAAAGACCTCGAAAAGCCCTTCAAAGGTCGGTGCGCTGTTGCTGATCCTGTTTCGCGGTATTCCGGAGCATCTGGGCAAAAAAACAAGGGGAGCACCCGCTATGCGGATGCTCCCCTTGCTCGGGAAACGGACACCTGCACGCGACCGGAGGGAGCGCGCGGGTCTGTGAGGGCTATGCCCGAACACAGCACGTGCCGTGATGATGCTGTTGTTACTGATGGTCATGCCACCCGTTACTGACGAGCACCACACGAACTGCAATACACGTAGTCCACGTAAGATTCGGTTTGCCAAGTACCGTGGTCCTCTTTGTGGGAACCAGTCTGAACTGTCTGGTTTTCGTAGACAGGCTCGGTGTGATAGTTACCCATACAACCCTGCTTAACGAGTGCTACAGCGTGTGCCTTTGCATCGTTAAGGCTGGTCGTGGCGTAACCGTCCTCAGGGAATACCCAGCGAGTTCCAGTCTGAACCTGCTGAGTGCCGTAGTCGGGCACGTCGACCCAGTTGCTCACCCAGACATTGCGGGTAGCCGTGTGGTTCACCCAAGTGTGCGTGTGGGCGGGCTTGGAAGGCTGGCTGGACTGAGAAGGCTTGCTGGAAGCCGAACCAGAATTGCCAGAGTTCGAAGAACCGTTGCTGGAAGGCTGGGAACCAGCGTTGCTGTCAGCCTTATTGTCGTCATTCTTGGCAGACGGGGTCGTCTGTGCAGGCTTGTCGTTGACATCGACGTCCTTGTCAGCGTCAGTCGCCTCCTGCTTGGTCTTGTCGCTCGCGTTCGGGTTCTTGGCGACGTTGCCGTCGAGCTTGTCGAGGATGCCCGTGCCGGCATCGCCCTTCAAGGTCTCGTCACCCTTCTTGATGGCGTCCTTGGTCTTGTTGACGATGTCCGCGAGCATATCGTCGGTGACCTTGTCGGCGGGAATCTGCGCCATAGGGCAGTTGACGGCAGGTGCGGTCTTCGCGTCGGCGTCGACGGTGATGTCAACGGGAGCGCCCGTGTCGTAGATGTCGAAGGCGGAACCGTCGGAGTTGACGGGGCTGACGAAGCTCACGGTGTAGTCGTCCTCGGCGAGTTCGACCGTGGATGTGCCCTTGTTGCCGTCGGCATCGGGGGTCACCGCGTGGTAGAAGTCCACATCGTTGCCCTCGATATGGGCGATGGCGGGCGTGGAGTTCTCGTCCCAGCCGTGGTCGGCCGTGACGTTAAGGGGCCACATCGACGGTTCTTGACTCCTGCTGTTCTGGTTGTTGCTCGGACGTTGCGAACGCCCCACTTGCCACGGCTATCGCAACAACGATCGCAACAACGATCGCAGCGGCTATCGCTGCGGCTTGGGGCTTATGCGAGCGCGCCCATTGGGATAATCCGTTCATTATCCATCCCCTTTTCTTTCATGGTGGTTTCGAGTTGCCTCGTTATGTCAACCGCGTCATTACTTAGCGCTTTCCCATCGCGCGAGCCATCCAGTCGAGGTTGCCGCTCGCACTGGCGGTGTTCGCGTTAATCTGCTGAGCCTGATTGAGAATCTGCCCCTGCATGAACAGGTTGCCTATTTGCAGCATGTTGCCGATGCGCTGCTGGTTGAGAATCTGCTGCTGGCCCGCTTCCATGCGGCGCTGGTGCATCTCGGTCTCGTAGAGGTTGACCATCTCCTGTACGGTGGTGGCGCGATGGTTGCGCACGGCAGTAAGGAAGAAATCCACGGCTTCGATGCTGTCGTAATCCATGGGGTACCACGGGGCGACCTGCGAAGCCCATTGCTGCTGTACGGCGAAAATCTCCTGCTTGGTTTGCTCGATGCTCTGGGCTAGGGCCTGGTTGTTGGCTTCAACTCGTTGGTTGCCTTGGTCAATCGCGGCATTTCTCTGGGAGCGGCTTTTGTCCGCCGTCTTCGCTATGACCTTGTATAGAATCGCACCGATGATAGCTGAGACGATGAGGTTCACGATATTCCAAACCGCCAATTGAAGCTCCGTTCCTCCCATCGAGAAGAACGGAAGGGTGGGGAGATACGTTATCACCTTAAGTGGCGTGCTCGTGATAAGCGTGAACGCGATAAGGAAGCCCCCGATTGCATAGAGAACAGGGTGCCTTTTAGTCTTCTTTTCCGTCTTGGCGGCAAACTGAGTGGTGAGCTGGTTGATGCGTTGCTGAAGACTGACCACGCGGTGCATCAGGTTATGAGCGATTGTGATACCCGATAGCAGGTTTTCCTGCTCGTTCATTGGCGTCATCGCATTACCTCCTGTTTTTTTGACTCACTAACGCTCTCGCCTCGTTCGTAAGAATGAGGTCTCAAACATTAACTGCATGCATGAAATACAGCCTTTCCAGTTTATTATATTTGAGGCTAATCGCCCATACGATTCAAGGCAACTTGATTTTGACGGGCGGTTAAAATGAAATACTTCGACATAGGACAGCGCATCAGGCGCTACCGCAAAGCCTGCGGGCTGTCGCAGGAGGCGCTCGCGCAAAAAGTTGGAATATCGGTAACGCACATGAGCCACATCGAAACGGGCAACACCAAGCTGAGCCTACCCGTGCTCGCAAAGATTGCAGAGGAGCTGTCGGTAGGCACCGACGCTTTGCTCAGTGACGCCCCAAAACCCGACAAGGCGAAGCTTTCCGCCGAGGTGCAAGAGATTCTTGATTCATTCGAGATTGACGAGTTGCCCGTTGCGGTTGAGGTGCTCCGAGCGCTCAGAGATAGCCTGGCGAAACGCAGGGTCTAAGGCTTTTTTTCGCTCATACATATTACCATACAGATTACTTTGGGCATTTTTGCCCCAAGGCAACGAAAAAGCCCTGAACCGTTTTACCAGTTCAGGGCTGAAATTTTGGTCGCGGGGGCAGGATTTGAACCTACGACCTCCGGGTTATGAGCCCGGCGAGCTACCAGACTGCTCCACCCCGCACGATCAATCGCTCTATGCGACTTGATCAATTATAGGGAGGCGCCCCGCTTAACGCAATTGAAATGTTCTGCCTTCAAATTTTCGTCACATTTTACGTTCCGGTAGGTCGGCAACCTCTCCAGGCGAATGGCACAGCGCAGTTTTCGCACATGTGCCAACAGCACAAAACAGGCCGCTGGATTACTCCGGCGGCCCGCTGCTTGCAGCTTCATTTGCCTGCATTGCTCCTTTTGCGCGTGCTACTTCTTGTGGTTGCGTCCCCTCCCGCAAGCAGGCCCCACAATGGCCATTGCCAAGCCGGCAACCGCGGCAAGCACCACCGCCAACGTCAACGTAGCATCGCCCGTCTTCGCTGTCGTGGAAACCGATACGCCACCCGAAGTACCACTTGGAGCATTCCCCGCACTCGGCGAAACAACGTCCCCGGCATTAGGATCGGCGTCGCCATTAGAGTTCAACGGCTTATCGCCCGCACCCGGACCTATCTCATCGTTAGCTGAATTATCGGGCACAACTACGCACCTATTGGTGAACGTGAAGGCGGTAGATGCAGTGAAGGGAGATTCCAAGCATGCAACGGTGAGATTCCCTTTCCCATCATCGGAGACCTCGAACCTCACTGTTTTCGCTTCGGGATCATTCACCACACCCGGCACCGATCCTCTTTCGGTGACTTTGTATTTGAACACATGGGAGCGGAGCCATCCTACTTTTTCCGCAGAATCAGAATCAACATCCAGGGCTTTATTCAGATCTTGGAGGGAAAACGTTATAAACCCAAACTCAATTCGTCCCCATTGCCCGTTTCCGGCATCCGTCGATTCGGGCATAGGTGCTGCTATATCCTTTGTCGATATAGCGAATCGAAACTTTCCCTCGATATCAATAAGCGAGGCTCCTTCTTCCACCTGCAAATCCTTCGTTCCCGCCAAAAACATAGTGACGGGCTCTCCTGTGGAATACGTATTATCAAAGCGCAGTTCGTTCGCCGTCCGGAAGCTTGCCGAAAGCGCCCCGTTCCCCTCATCTTTAACCGTTACAACCAAAGAAACAGGGGCGGTATGCGGCGTTACGCCCACATCGCTCAATCCGCTGGTCTTCTCATGCACCAGGTAGTACACAATCCAGGCCGGAACGCCATCTATCGTTGTTTTCTCGGCAATACCGTTTTGAGCCAATTCATCGAGCGAAGTAACGGTAAAACTCAACTTGCCGAAATCAATTGTTCCATCGGCTTCATTTTTCGCCGAAAGCAAATCATCGCGGCCATTTGCGTACTTCACGCCAAAGTCGAACTCGCCAGCGTGGAGTGGACGCCCATCGATTTTCACGGTACCCACAATTGCAGCGGTTTCGCACGATGCTTCGTTTGCATTGGCAGCAGAAGCATTTTCGCTATCCGCAAATGCAAAGCTTCCGCTAAAACACACGCACAAAAGAGCAAAAACCATTGCCAGTATCAACTGCATCCGCTTCATTTTCCGCATTCCAATCTTTCGTACGGCCTAGCAGACAAGGCTTTTATGCGATGGTCTAGCCCGATAGGTGAAACAATGCTTTATTCATTATCCCATGAAATGGCATAAGTACCAAAGTATTGGGTTAAAACCCGTTGTTTTTGGATTAAAGACCAATTTCGAGCTGCAAACAGAAGTAAAGCGGGAGGGGCGGCATCAGCGCACACCGCAAAAAAGAAATCCCCTGGACCATAAGGAACCAAGGGATTTCTAGGTATCCAAAGGGGCGTCCACTTTGGACGGAGAATCTTATTCGTGGATATTAGACCCGAACAAATAACTTCCGAGTTATGACCCCGGCGCCTTTTCCCGTCCAACAAAAAGGCTTATAGGACAAAAAGTGTGTCCGGGCAGGGTGGCGTTGACGCAGGTCAACGCCACCCTTTCATGTCAAAGAGTCGTTTCGATCGACTTTCTCAGTCGGACAAAAAGCCTCGCTTGCGATCAATCACGCAAGCGAGGCTCTATCATTGTGCGCTATGGCCAAGTGGGAAAACAGTACCTGTCCCTATATCTCCACTACCTCTTAGCGTGCTTGCCCTTCTTGCGACGGGAAACCACGGCCACAGCAGCAGCCGCAGCAGCCACCGCAGCGGCCACGCCAGCAATCACCAGCAAGTAATCGCCGGTCTTAGCGGAACCGGAAACCAGCGCCTCAACAACGGAGGCAGGGCCATCGCCAGGAGATGCCGGGGCTTCAGGTGCGTTGTACGTATTGGTGAACACGGGGGCATTTCCACCCTCGTAAGCTACTGTAGCAACCAGGCTGCCTTCGCCGTTATCTTCAACGGTAACGGTAACCGCGTACTCCGATTCGTCGTACGTCACATCAGATTCGTCGCCCTTCACTTCCGCAATGGTGTACTGGTACTTACCTGCCTCGCCATACTGGATGGCCGGGAACACTACCATACCGTTCGCATCGTTGGTTGCGGTAACCTGCTTGTCGCCTTCGTCCGTAAGAACGAAGGTGAACTCTTCGGCATCAAGGCTCTTGCCGTTGAGCACCTTCGAAGCACCCAGCGTCACCGAGGTAGCTGCCGGTGTGTACGAATTGGTGAACCCAACCGTATTCGCATCGCTGTCCACCTTGTGAGCCACCGACAGCGTGCCGTCGCCCTTGTCGGTTACAGTCGTGGTAACGGCGAACGTGCTGCCGTCATACTGAACGCCCGCCTTCTGGCTGCCGCCGCCAACTTCGCACAACGTGTAGTTATAGGTACCCGGCTTGGTGTAGGTAATCGGGCTCAGTGTCACGTTGCCCGAAGCGTCATTGGTGCCCGTTGCCACCACCTTGGTGCCGTCGAGCAGCTGGAACTCAAATTCACCTGCTGTCATGTCGCGACCCGTAAGGTTCTTCGTTACCGTAACCTGATCGGTCACGCTGGAATCAACCGGCTGTACCGAATACGTATTGGTGAACGTGAACGCCGCAGCAGAGCCGTTGCCCACACGCTGTACCGTCAGTTTTCCGTTGCCGTCGTCGGTCACCTTGAAGCTCACGGTCTTCGTCTCGGTGTCGTTGGTTACGCCATCGGCAGAGCCGCTTTCCGTCACCTTGTAGGTGAAGGTATGCGAACGGACAACGCCAGCCCTTGTGGCAGGCTCGTCGCTTTGCGCAGATGCCTGGTCGGCATCTTCGGCGCCAGCAACCTTATTTGCAGCCGTCGAAACGGAAGCTGCGCCCGTGCCTTCACCCGTCACTACTGCAGCGCCCTGGCCCTGCTCGGCGCCATCAGAAGCTGCCGCGTTGCCCTGCTCTTCGCTATCGGCACCTGCAGCACTTCCCTGATCGGACGCACTCTGGCCAGCAGTATCGGCTGCGTGCGTGCTATTCGTGCCCAAAGCCTTGTTCAGGTCATCAAGCGTAAACTTGATATTGCCAAAATCAACGTTGCCATTGGCATCATTGGTCGCCGTAGTGTGCTCAGGCATAGGAGCCGCAGCATCATCGGACGTCACCGTGAAGGTGAACTTGCCTTCGATGCTTGCAGGGGTCAGGCCAGCATCAGACTTCAGATCCTTCACGCCAGAAAGACCAACCGAAACCGGACCGCCCGTGGAATAAACATTCTGGAACTTCAGCCCGTTGCCCGTATTAGCCGTTGCGGTAAGCGTTCCGTCGCCGTTATCCACAACCGTCACCGTGAAAGAAATCAGCTCCGTCTGAACAGATACGCCGCGTGGCAAGCTATCGGTCTTTTCGCATGCCGCATAGGAAATATTCCATGCAGGCTTGCCATCCTTCACATCCTTTTTGGCATGGCCATCCGCTACCAGCTTGGCAAGGGTTTCGGTGGTATAGCTGAGCTTACCGAAGTCGATAGAGCCATCGGCTTCGTTGCTTGCCGTAAGCAGGTCGTCGCTGGGTTCAGCGTACTTAACCGCAAAGCTGAATTCACCCTCGGTAAGATCACGGCCAGTCAAGCTCTTGGTAGCAGTAATGCCGACTTCGCCTGAAGCTGCATAGCTGTTCTTAAACGGTACAACTGCCTTTTCCTGCGGACCGGCGGCATCGCTGCTGTACACATAAGTCTTGCTGCCCTCGGGACCTCCAGACACAACCGTGGTTGCCTTCAGCGTGCCCTGCGCCGCATCGCCCTCAACGGTAATTGTTACCGTGCGCTGCGCCGTGTCGTAGGTATAGCCATTAGGTGCCGTGCCCTGCTCGACAACCGTATACACATACGTCTCGCCAGCGTCTCCCTGATCGAATACCGCCTGGGAGCTCAACGCAGATTTCACAACCTGATCCCCATCGTTGGCGGCGGGCATGCTTATCACCGCACCATCGTTAGGCAGGCCAAGCACCTCTGCAGCCGCTTGATCGGCAGGCGTGATCTTAATGCTGAACTGACCATCGGTCATGTCGCGCCCAGTCAGCGTCTTGGCAAGGTTCAAGCCACCCGCAGCTGTGTAGTTAAGCTCGGCGGAATAACGGTTTTCGAAGTAGCCGTTCTGCGTGGTTGCCGAAGCAACCAACTGGCCCTTGCCGTTGTCGCTTACCGTAATTTGGATAGTAGCTTTGTTGGTGCTGTACTGAATACCGGGCAAGTTGCCAGCAGTTTCAGTTACCTCATAGGTGAACGTACGCGTATGGCCAGGAGCATCCTTCACCATATCGGACGTAAAGGTGATCTGCCCGAAGTCGAACGGTACCGCATCGCCGTCCTTAGAATTGGGCGACTTCAGCGTTACGGAAGACACTGCATTGCCATCGCGCATCGGCATCGGCGCACCGTCCAAAGCACTAATGGTGAAGTCGAAGGAATCGTTTTCAATCCAATCGCGACCCTGCAGGATCTTGTTCAGCTCTGCGTTTGCGGTGTCGAACGAAACATCCTGGGCACGATACTTGTTCGCGAAGGAAACCACGTTGCCAGGCTTGCCATCGACCTCGGTGGCTACCTTCAGCTGACCGTTGCCGTCATCGGCGACATCGATAGTCACAACATGATTTGCCCCGTCGTAGTACAAGCCGCTTTCCTCAACGTACCAAAGCCCTGTTGTCTGATCCTGAACAGCACCATTGGGAATTACTTCCTTAACCGTGAACTCGAAGTGCTTGCCGCTATCGGCCTGGGTAAAGGTGTGTCCCGCGATCTTCGTCATCACATCGGCAATGCCTTCGGCGCGATTATTCGGGTTGGAGAACCGCTTGTCGTCGTCGGCAAGAAGTGCCTTAGAGGCATCGTCTTTGCCTTCAATAACGAAGTTGAATTCTCCAGCCTTCATGTCGCGGCCGGTCAAAGTCTTTTCAACCTGAATGCCGTTATACGTAGTGCTGGTTTGGTAGTTGTTGGTAAACGCTACCCCGCCTTGCGGATAAACAACCTCAGCTTTTAGCGTGCCGCTATAGTCGTCGGTCACCTTCACCTTTACCGTTTTCACGCTGCGATCGAACTGCAAGCCGTTCGTGCCGTCCTCGGGAATAGCCTGACCATTCCACGCGGTCTCATTCACGTTGAAGGTGTATTCGCCGGGCTTGGCAAAGGTCATTTTATCGAAGCTGAAGCCCTGCGCTTTATCAGCCTTTGCGCCAGAAACAGTAGCGTCTTTCGGCATCGTCACAGTGCCAGCCGTCACCGCTTCCTTTGTGGCCGAATCGGAGGCAGAAAGCTCGAAGCCGAAGGTCTCGCCGTCCGCCATGTCGCGGCCGGTCAGAGTCTTAGTGCCTTTAATAGAAGCCGTTACAGGGGCAGGGTTATAGCTGTTGCTGAAGCGGAACATGGGAGTTCCCGATGAGCCACTACCCTGCACGCCGTCGCTGTTGCTGTACTTAACATCCAACACAAGCGTACCGTTGTCGTCCTTGAGCTTCACCGTTGCTGTCCAGATAGTTTTGTCGTAATTGATACCCGCAGAATCAAAACCCTTGTTCAGTGCGTCTCCTACAGCAACCCATGCGCCGTCAATCTGCACTACTTCGACAATCTTGTATTCGAACGTCGCTTCACGCGTAGCAGAATCCAGATCGTCGAAGGTATACGTTGCCTGTGGGAATGCGATTCTGCCATCCGCATCTACTTCGGTGACCGCACCTTTCCAAGTTTTGCCATTTAATTCGGCCTGCACCGCTTGTTCGCCAAGCTGCGTTGGGAGCGGAGCATCGGGATCGTCTGTGCAAGCAATTACATGGAACTGGCCCTGTTCAAGAGGACGGGAACCAGTGGTGTCTGTGTACAGCTTTTCACCAAATGGAGTCCATTTCACCTCGGATGTATTGTATTCGTTTACAAACTTCGCAACATCAGCAGCTTCAGGGTTTTCCAGCTTTTTACCATCGTCGGCATATGTCTTGGTCACCTGGGAAGTAACTGTCAGCGTACCTGTGTGATCTTCGTCGGTAACCGTCACAACAACCTCATACACCGCTTTCGACGTGCTCACGCCTGGATTCGCTACGCTGAGTTCTTTCGATTCACGAATCTCGTAGGTGTATACACCAGGCTTGGTGTACGTAATGTCGCCAAAGTTAAACGAAACCGGAGTATCAGCCGGAGCTCCATCGGGCTGGGTTACCTCAACGGTTGCCCTACCGTTGTTGGCCCCTTCAGGCATAGGAACGCCAACGGAACCTTCGTGTGCATCCAGAAGGAACGTGAATTTATCGGTGCCGTTCCAATTGCGGCCGGTAAACACCTTTTCGCCCTTAAGAACCTGCTCGCCCGAAAGCGTGCCCGATGCCTTATACGTATTCACAACCTTTGCCTGCGCGGTTTCTCCTGCCGCGATTGCACCTTCAAGGTTCGTTCCGCTCTGGTCGAATCCGGAACGCTCGGTTTCGCCGACCGTGTAGTTCCAGCCAGCGGTAAGGCCGTAGATGTACAGCGTCTCGTCGGCCTTCAAGCTATGCTGTGCCTTGCCATCGCCATCGAATGTCAGGGTGAACGCATCGCCCTGCTGCTCTCCGTTGGCGTTCTTCACAACGGCGTTGAATGCCTTGTTCGCAGCCTTTGGCACAGCTACGGTGAACTCGAACGATTCGCTTGCAAATTCATCTGCGCTGTATCCATCGGGAACCTGGAGCTGCTTCGTTACCGCAAGCGCGCCAGGAAGGTCGACGGAAAGCTTGCCATTGTTGCCAAGATAGGAAGCGATCTGGCCCACGGAAGCCCATTTCGGATTCAGTACGTCTTCCGCCGTTTCTGTAACGTTTTTGTCTTTCGCCTTATAAAGGCTATTGATGAAGGTCGCCTCGCGCGAGCCCGCCTTGAAGTACGCACCGCTGTCATCGGAGCCAATGGAGCCTTCAACGAATTCAGCATCGCCGCCCTTGAAGCTGATGGGCTGAGTTGCTTCCTCAACCGCGCCGGAAAGGGAGCTTGTATCCTTCATCTTGTAATACGTGTGCTGATACCAATAGGTGGTTCCCTTATCTATTTTCTTAGCGCGCTGAGTGCAGGCCTCATCGGTATAGATCGGCGTGTCTTTCGTGAAGTAGTAGAAGCTGTTGTTGCTTGAAGGTTCGAATCCTGCCGTGGTGTTGCCAAGATAACCCGGGTTCCAGTCGTTGTTGTAGAATGAGACCTTTCCGTCTGCGGAATTCGCCTGCAGATACGCTGCCATGGTTTTATCAGGATTTGCTAGCAGGTCTTTAACCCCAGGCTTGAGGCTCGAAGTGTAAACAATGTTGATAGGCTTCTGCTCGGAAACGGTCATGGTCATATCGTCGCGATTGACGTTGAAGTTCCACAACGGGATAAGCGCTGCAGGGATCTTCGCCTGGATGGTGTCCCCTTCAGCGACGTTTGTGGACCTCGTCACCTTGATCACAAGGTTGCTCAGGTCAACGCTCTTGCCGTTCAGCTCAACCGTGCCATTGAAGGTATAGGTGTCCACGTTGCCTTCGGTTGTTTTCTGGGGTTTGGTAAACGTTTTTCCACTGAAGGTAACGGCGCTGAAATTGTCCACCTGCATATAGGAGCCCAACTTGTCATCGAATGCGATATAGCCGCTCTGATGCTCAGCACCTTCGGTGGTCTGAGTCGGATAGCCCGATCCCTTGTTGATCTCAGAAAAAATGCCTTCAAATACCTGCTTCAGCTCTTCGGCGTTGGAGGCCGACTTGTAGTAGTCAGAACCCTCGGCGCGCTCACCGAAGTCCCAGCTCCAACCATTGTAGGTAGCGTTGGGGTAGTTGCTGGAAACAGCGTGCATGAACTTGTTTTCTTTAGCTGTCTTCCAGGCGGCCGGATCGGCGGAGGGGTTCACGCCATCGAAGATGCCAACGGTATAAACCGTCTCACCTTTAACCTTCATATCCTTTGCCGCAGATACCGCGTCACTGGCAACAGAATCGTCAAAACCGTTGTTGTGGTTTGGCGAACCGTCGGTGAAGAAGATGACGATCTTCTTGGCTTCCTCGCGGTTCGAGGTCTGACCCTGGGCAAGCTGCATGCCGTATTCGGCGGCCGTGGCGCCTGCCGGGTTGATGGCGTTGATCGTGTCCGTAAAGGCAGATTTGGTCGTATTGTTGCAGGGAGACATGGTCTTCATAACCTGGCTGTAGTTGTAGGTGTACCCGCCACTGCGATACGTGTCGTTGCCCACTGCGGCTGTCATATTGCCCGCGAATTTCACGATGGAGACCTGATGCTGCTTCGATTCGTCAGATATTTTGTTGTTCTGATCGGCAATCTCGTCAATAAAATCGTTTGCGGCATCTTGCAACGCATCGATGCGCTTCGTGCCGTCGCTCATGGGGTCGTCCATCGAACCCGAGGCGTCGAGCACTAACACGATGTCGAGCGGGGTGGTCGACGTAGACGCCACGTTCGAAGTACCAGAAAGGGCAGAAAGCACCGTTACGAATGCGGAGTTATCGCATTTGACAACGTCCCCGTCGCTCGTGGTTACAGAATCTGCCGACACGGTTTTATCCGTCCATATTCGGCCGATACTCGAGGTGTTGGCTCCGAGGCCGCTTGATCCGTCGACTCCAACAAGAGTTGCCCAATCGTTCATGGTAGAAGGATCAACCGACGCAGTTCCGTTTCGCTCTTGGCCCCCCCATTTTCATCATTTGCAAAAGCGAAGCTGCTGCCCAAACATACAAGGGCTAGCGCCAAGGCCATTGCCAGCAACGGTCGTATTCGCTTCATCGTTGGACCCCTCTCTCAAATCGGTAAACGAACCTCTGCATGGCATGCAACCCTTCGCACCGTCAATCCCCATCGGTCAAACCGCTCGTGCACCGACGAAAAGCCAACCAGGCAAGGTGCTCAGTTACATACACACTTAGTTGTCGCAGACTTACAACACGTTTGGTGCGCTCGTAAATACGTAGCCAATGTAGTTATAGCACAAAAACTCCAGAACACGAGCATGTTCTGGTTTGCGTGCCATTCTTTTAGGATCAGCGTCCATTTATTTCAGAAAGAGGATAAAGAAAGGGAAGAAACGGACTCTCCCGAACCCTAATTCGAGCCAGAGCGCGGCTTCGCCGCTCGATCGGTGCAACCCTACAGCTCCGAGGCGGAAGCGGCTTCCTGCGCCGCACGCAAAGCGCGCTTGTCCAAGAAGCTTTGCGTAAGGTAGCCCGCAACGAAAACGGAGCATACGGTTGGCACCACGAAGAAGAGATACGGGATATAGCAAATAGCAGTAAGAACAAGCGTTCCTATCACGCCTGCGCCCAAAGGCGCCATGCCCCCGAACAGGCGGCGCCCCAGCACGTAGCCAGCAAACGGGATGGAAAACATCCACAGCACTGCAATAAAAATGAATATCAACGCAGAGATAGGAGCCGTAACAAGCGGGAACAGCAGGAAGAGGCCCAGCAGGGGCAGCACGAAAAACTCCGCGAAACCCAACACGAACATGCGCGGAAGCTTCGTTTCCGTAAGCTTGACGGCACTTTCCATTGCGCCCTTAATCAAGAAGAAGAACAACAACACCAGCAAAGCATGTGCCATGCATGAAAACAGCAACGGCCCAATCACCGAAAACGGGTTCTGTTCCGATCCTTCGGAAACGGTAGAAACCAAGGCATCGTCAACATAGCTTACGTTGGGAACGTTGGCGCCTTCTTCGATGGTAACCTGCGCATTGTTCGGCACCCGCAGCGTGCCGCCCACCGTGGTACCCTTCGAAACGTTTACCGTACCCGCCGAAACGTTAACATCACCTGCATAGGATCCGGCAAGGTTAACCGTTCCCGCGGCAAAAGCTGCACCCTGATAGGTTCCCGATACGCTCACATTCGAACCAGCAGCATACACACCACCTGCGGAAACATCGGATGCGATAGACACATTCTGCCCAGCAACGGTGATGTTGTTCCCAACCGTCGTCGAAGAAACGTTGACAGTCTGGCCTGCCGCACGCAAGCTACCGTGAATAGCAGAAGAAGCCACGTTCAACGTGCTGCCAGCAAGCAAAGCGCTGCCGCCGGTTCCGCCGCCTACTTCAAGGCCCCGAGCGTTAAGCGTGTCCCCCACCCAATATAGGTCGCGCCCAACAGTAAGGTTCAGCGCATCGCGCTCCATAAGGAAGGCATTGCCCGTATAGGAGTCAACGTAGCTTGTGCTTTCCGCCGTTCCCTTGTCGAAAGCCGAATTGGCTGCAAATGCCATGGCGGGCATGCAAAGCGCTAAGGCAAACGCGGCAACAACAACCAGCAGCTTTTTTCGCATGGCAAAAAACACTATCCTTCGGTGGTAACCGTTACTTCGTCGATCGCAATGGACTTCAGGTACTCCTTGTCCAGGATGCAGCCGAGGCCGACGGGGTTCTTGGGCGCATTCAGCACCAATTCGCCGTGCTCAAGCTCCAACGGGGGAAGGGCGGTATCATGGGCAAAATATGCCGAATGATCCGAAACATCGGGCGGCAAATCCATGCCTGGCAAGGTTGCGAAAGCCGCGTGCATGCGCTTCGAAACGCCCGTGTCGAACATGCCGCCCATCCAAACCGTTTTGCCAAGGCTGCGCATCCAGTGGTAGAAGTCGAGCGTGGGCTGAATGCCGCCGAACTTCGCAATCTTCAAGGCATAGCAACGAAGGTTGTCCAACCCCATGGCTGCTTCCATATCGCTTGCGGTTACCACCGATTCGTCCAGACATACCATGGTTTTCAGTTCATCCTGCAGCAGCGAAAGGCGCACGAATAGGTTGCGCTCGCCACTGTTGGGAACGTAGTTCGGATTGTAAGGTTCCTCGATGCATGCAGGGTTCAATGCGTCGAGCTTATACAGCACGTTCAGATACGATTCGTCGAACGACTGGTTGGCGTCAAGCATCAGCGTCAAGTCGGGATGGTCGGCGCGCACAGCAGCCACGCATTCGAGTGCGGTTTCCGGCTCGATCTTCATCTTCACACGGGTGTACCCCTGGTCTACCAGGCTGTCTACCGCCGCACGCACTTCTTCAACAGGGGCAATGCCCACCACGGCACCGCCCAGAATCTTCTCGGCGTTCGAGCCGCCGATCATCTTCGAAAGCGGCTGGCCGATGATCTTGCCGTACAAGTCCCAGATGGCAGGTTCCACCGCAGCTTTCGCCATGGGATACTTCGCCAAACCGGGGAACGTGGCAAGGGAAGCGGAAACCTCGCTGGGATGCAGGTAGCGCTCGCCCAGCACCACAGGGGCAATGGAGTCGCGCACTACGGCGTAATCTTCCCCGATGGTTTCGGGCAGATACCAATTGGTGGCAAACGAAACGCACTCGGAAATACCTGTGCGCCCAGCCCAGTCTTCCACTTCCACGAAGAACGATTCGCGGAAATCGACGTTGCCCTTGGCCGTCTTCACGGGATGGGAAAAGGGCTGCTTCACGCGATACAGGGTAAGCGACTTGATATCGATGCGCTTGTCGTAGCGCTGCTTCAGCGCACGTCGATCCACCTTGCCGGCGATGGTGCGCGGGAATTCGTTCATCACCAAAATATGTTTGGGGTGATGAAGCTTCGACATGCAACCATTCAGGTAATCGTGCACCATATGGGCGTATTCCTGCGGGCACGTTGCCGGACGAATGCAGCTCTGAGCAGGGTCGATTCCAAACTCTTCTTGGTCGCGGGCGATGGCTTCGGCAGAATAGTCGGCCTCAATGAACGCCACAGGGCGATACCCCCAGGTTTCATCGGCGGTGCCGAACACATAGGCATCCTTCACGCCGGGAATGCCCATCAGAACATCCTGAACTTCGGCCGGGTAGATGTTTTCGCCGCCCGAAATAATGAGGTCTTCGGTGCGCGCGTACACACGCAAAAGACCGTTACGGTCGATAGATGCTCTGTCGCCGGTAACGAAATAACCATCGGCGCTCATGGCCTTGCGGGCATTCAGGTAACCCTCGAAGATGCCGGGGCCCGCAACGTGCAGCTGGCCAATGCCATCGGCATCGGGGCTTACGATGCGAGCATCGTAGCCGGGCAGAAGCTCCAGCCCGCCATCGAAACCGCGGATCACCGGAGCCGTGGCAATGAAGCTGGAAGTTTCCGTCATGCCGTAGCTGGAGTACAAGTTTGCTTTTGCGCGCAAAGCCATGCGCAGCGTCTTTTCGTTCAGCGCCGCACCGCCCAAAAGAATGCATGCGTACTGCCCGATAACCTTGTCGCGATCGTTTTCCAGCAAATCGGCCAGAATCTTATCCACTACAGAAATATGCGTAACGCGGAAACTCAGCACGTCATTCAGCACACGCACGGGGTTGTAGCGCTCGTACACGATGAACGAGCCACCGCTCAGAAGAGAGCGCACCATGATTTGGAAGCCGCCAATGTGGCACATGGGCAGCACCATCTGCCACACACCGCGACTTTCCAGCGCCAAAGCGCGGTTTGCCGCGGTGGCGGCACCGGTGATGCAATTCCACGGCAAAAGCGTGGCCTTCGGGGTTCCCGAAGAACCCGATGTGAACATGACAATGCCCGCCTCTTGGCCATCCCACGCCTGTTCGCATTCGCGGGCGAACGCTTCGAACTGCGTGGCATGAGGCACAGAGCCTTCCGGCAAAGCGGCAAAATCGGCAAGGCCGTAGCCCGTCGCATCGATCATCAGGCGCTCAACCGCAGACTGCTCCAATACGTCGATACCGGCTTCGCCCGTGGCGTTTTCCAACTCTACGATGCGCAGCTTGCGCTCTTCGTAGGAAAGACGCGGATTCAGCAGCGCCAACGTGAAGCCGCCGTACGCCGCCGCCAAGGAAAGAATCACGATTTCGGCACCGTTGTACAGATTGCACGCAAGCGTGGTGCCACGACCGTAACCGCGCTTGGCAAGCTGCTGAGCCAGAGCCGCAGCAGCAAAGCGGGCGCGGCGATAGCTAAACGTTACCGAGCGCGCATCCTTCTGCACGCAGAAAAACATCTGACCGGCCTTGCGATAAGCCATTTCCGCCAATTGGGCAATCATTGCCGTCACATCCTTTATCAGGGAATTTCAGATCAGGGGAATTTCGGGAACTTGTCGAAGTCGGGCTTGCGCTTTTCCTTGAAGGCGTCACGGCCTTCTTTCGCTTCGTCAGACGTGTAGTACAGAAGCGTGGCATCGCCTGCAAGCTGCTGCAAACCGGCATAGCCGTCGGTAGCAGCATTGAACGATGCCTTCAGGAAACGCAGGGCCGTAGGCGAAAGCTGAAGCATTTCCCTAGCCCAGGAAACGCACTCGGCTTCCAGCTCGTCGAAAGGAACAACCTTGTTCACCAGGCCCATATCCAGAGCCTCCGCTGCCGTGTACAGGCGGCAAAGGTACCAAATCTCGCGAGCCTTCTTCTGGCCGACGATAGCAGCCAAATACGAGGCACCGTAGCCACCGTCGAAACTGCCAACGCGCGGGCCGGTCTGACCGAACTTAGCGGTTTCCGCCGCAATGGAAAGGTCGCACAGGATATGAAGAACATGGCCGCCGCCCACAGCGTAGCCGTTCACCATAGCGATAACAGGCTTGGGCACTACGCGGATAAGACGCTGCAGGTCAAGCACGTTCAGGCGCGGAATGTTGTCCTCTCCCACATAGCCACCGTTGCCGCGCACCTTCTGGTCGCCGCCGGAGCAGAATGCCTGGTCTTCGTCCTTGCCGTCGTGGTTAGCGCCGGTAAGGATGATAACGCCCACTTCCTGGTCGTCACGCGCAAGAGAAAACGCGTCAAACAACTCGACGTTCGTCTTCGGAGTGAAAGCGTTGCGACGCTCGGGGCGATTGATGGTGATTTTGGCGATGCCATCGTACTTTTCGTAGATGATCTCGTCGTAATCTTTAACTTTTTCCCAAGGAAAATCGCTCATGGATGTCCTTCCTTATTGTTGATGCCCGGAACCTTCTGGGGCTGCACCCCTGGGTTCTATGCCGGACAAAAATTCCTGCACTACTGTACCGTAAAGAACGGGCGCCTCTAAGTGTACGTTGTGTCCCGTTCCAAACGAAGTCACATCGATGCCGTCGTGTTCCAGCTGATGCGCTACCGCTTCGCTGCCGCAGTCGTCGTAGCCCCACAGGTACTTGACGGGCACCCAAGTATTTGCCACCACGGCGAACGCCTGAGAAGCATCGGGCATGGCGTGCTTTCCCGCGCCTTCCAGACACAACGCCATCGATTCAGCGTCGTTGGCCAAACGCTCGGGGCGAAGCTCTTCATCGAGTCCCATTTCACGCTGCGATTCGAAAAGCGGCAGCGTCTCCCAGTACTCTACGAATTCTTCGATGCCGTTATTGCGCAACCGTTGCGCCCAGCCAGCGTTGCGCTCTTCTGCGGCAGCGCGCTGCTCATTGCCCTCAGGCCCAAAATTGCAGCTTTCCAGAATCAGCGAATACAGCAGGTCTTTTTCAGAAGAGGCCAACCCCAGGGCAATGCGTCCACCCATGGAATAGCCCATAACGTGGGCGCGGCGCTTGGCGCCTTCATGCCCCACACACGCAACCTGCTCCAAGAACGATTCCACCATACGCACCATGGCGTCGTAGCGATAAAGCTCAACGTTGCTCGGCTTACTGCTTCTGCCATGCCCCAGGAAATCAAGCGCGTATGCGCAGTGATTGCCTGAAAGGGCAGCGGCGATGATGCTCCAACTTAAGCCCGTCTGCATAAAGCCGTGGAGCAACACAACGGGGATGTTTTCGGCCTTGCCCCACTGATATACGTGGATCTTCTGGCCTTCCCAGTCAAAGTCGAATTCGCGCGTAGGCGGCACCGTTTGTTCCTTGGAAGTTTTGCCCAGCATGCTCCATGCTGACGCCAGAGGCTCAACTTCAGGCGAGACGTGATGAGCGCCGCACGCGCATACTTCGCCGTGATCATGTTCGTGGGAGCCGCAGCCAGCATCCCCTTCGTGGTGACCGCAGCCACAAGTGTGATTGTGCATCGGTTGCTCCCCTCAAGCACGTGCGCACATGCGCATTACCAATACTGATCGTAGCGCTCCCGCACTCCCGTCAGGGGCAAGGGAACTTCTATTAAGGATATACCCTGTTCACCCAAGAATCCGCTAAATGCCTGCTTGAATTCTGCCACCGTATGCACCGTAGCTGTGGGTACCCCAAAGGCACCCGCTGCGGCGGCAAAATCAACCTTCTGAGGCGTTAGGAACAACCTCTCGAAGTACGATTCGTCAGATTTTTGCGGCAGCATGTCGAAGATGGCACCGCCATTATTGTTCAAGAGTACGATAACGATGCTGGGCCTTGGCGAGCCTTGGCGTTCACGCAAAAGCATTTCCCCTTGCAGCGCCAGCGAATTCAGGTCGTGCAGCAAGGTCAAATCGCCCGTGACCATAACGGTTTGCTTGAAGCTTTGCGCTGCGCCCAAAGCCGTGGAAACGGTTCCGTCGATGCCGTTAAGGCCGCGGTTTGCCAGCACAGTAAGATGCTTCGCTTGGCTTACGTAGAAGGCATCGAGCGCGCGAACCGACATGCTGTTTGCCGTGAACAGCAGGCTTTCTGCGGGAATTCCTTCCAGCACCGCACGCAGGTAAGAACCTTCAAACTGGCTATCGGCAGCGAAATCGGTTGCCAATATGCGTTCGGTTCGGGCGCGGTCGATAAGTCCCCACTCGTGAACATTCTGCGGCAGGGGTGCGTAGGCCATAGATTCTTCTGGGTTGAGAACGGTCCCCGCTTCAAGCAAAGCCGCCACGAAATCGAGCGGGTTCGCCGCCACAAACGTGGTGGTCTGCGAATTGAAGTCGCGCGTGGTCAGCGGATCCACCACGATCTGTGCGGCCTGGCAGGCTTCGATTGCCTGCGTTGCGCGCTTCGACACCGGATAGCGCCCAAAGCGAACCACCGCGTCGAAGGCAGGCATTTCATCCGACCCCATAATGCGATCGTATCCGCAGATAACGGCAGGGTGGCCGTACGTGCGCAAGTGGGAAAGCGGGTCGGCAAGCAAAGGGGCATCGAAACGCTCGGCGAAAGCAAGGAGCGCCTGCGCTTCCCTGTCCCTGCGCGTGCTGTCTGCAACCGCTTCAGCGGAAAATGTTCCTTCGCCGGCAAGAACCACCACGGTATGGGAATCAAGGAAATCCACCAGGGAAGCCGCATCGCGGGAAGAAAGCTCGTGTTCCGTACGCACCAGGGCGGGAAGATCGTCGGCGGCGGCAACGCGACCCGCATCGAACAGATCGGGCATAGCAGTGTCGGGCACCAACGGCTCGTCGAACGGGAAATTCACGTGCACGGGGGCCGAGGCATGAGTCCCCGGAGCTGCGGCAATAACTGTTTCACGTGCAACCTGGCGCACATGGGCAACGTACTTGGAGCTATCGCTCGGCTCGGGCATGGCGAAGAAGCGGCGCACATGGTCGGAGAACGCCTTGTTCTGATCGCACGTTTGCGGAGCGCCGAGCCCCTGCAGACGCGCCGGCCTATCCCCCGAAAGCACAATAAGAGGCACGCGGGAAATCTCCGCTTCCATCACCGCAGGATAGTAGTTTGCCAGCGCCGTACCCGATGTGCAGATAACGCACACGGCACGCCCCGTTGCCTTGGCAATGCCCAAAGCAAAAAAGGCGGCACCGCGCTCGTCGATATCCAAGTACAAGTTGAACGCCGAGCCAAATCGCGCATGAGCCTCGTGGGCAACCATCGAAAGCGGGGTGGAACGCGAGCCAGGGCTTACCACCACATCGCGCACGCCAGCACGCATCAGCTCATCGAAGAACGCACCCACATAGGTGCCCAACGCGCGCTTCTTTTGCGCAATGGCAAGCTCGGGCGCATCGGTTGCCTGATCCTCTTCGTCAACCAGCAAATCCGCTTCCTTTTCTGCCATGGCCTATTCGTCCCCTTCGTCCTCGGGTGCTTCAAACGCACTCAAGATGGTTTTCAGCTTCAGATCGATCTCGTTGAATTCCGCAGCAGCATCACTGCCTTCCACAATACCGCACCCAGCATAGAGCCAACCACGCTCACCGTCGAAAACACCCGATCGGATAGCCACGGAAAATTCCCCATCGCCATCGGCGTTCACATAGCCCACCGCGCCACCGAAGAAGCCGCGATTGTAGCCCTCGGCTTCACGCAGCGTCATCAGCGCTTCGCCCACCGGGGTACCAGAAAGCGCTGGGGTGGGATGCAGCTGGCTGGCAAGGCCCATAAGCGTGGCGCCCTCCATAACCTGCGCCGCTGCGGGCGTATGCAGATGCTGCACATGCTTCAGCACCTTGATCTGCGGCGTTGTGGGAATATCAACGTTATAGCAATTGCGGGCGAACACTTCGCGCATGAATTTCACTACGTATTCGTGCTCGCGACGGTTCTTTTCGCTACCAAGCAGTTCGTCCGCCAAGGCCTTCTGTTCTTCCGGCGTTTCGCCGTGCGGGCACGTGCCAGCAAGGCACATGCTTTCCACGTGTGTCCCCTTCTTGCGCAGCAGCAGCTCGGGCGTGCAGCCGCAGAAGAACACATCGCCGTAACGATACAGGAACACCGTGCCGCGGGCGCTGCCGTCGATCAGGTTCACCAGCACATCCTTCGACGAAAACGGCTGTTCGGCCGTAAGCTCGATGCGACGCGAAGGCACGAGTTTCTCAATCTTTCTCGACGCGATGCGGCCAAGCCCCATGTCCATGATGCGTTGCCACTCGTCAAACGAGTCGCGCTGCAACGAATATGCCATGGTGCGATGGGTGCGGGGTTTTGCTTCCTCGGCATGGCGCACGAAGCGATCAACCCTGCCCTGATACACTGGCCCCAAGCTGTTCACCTGCAAGAACGACCCCTGCTCGTTTTGGATAAGCACCAATTCGGGCAGCATCAAGCGCAAACGCGGGAAGGCCGTCATCATGTCGTCGGCAGGCTTGGGGTTTTCGGCATCAAAACGGTTGAACGAAAAGAACACCGGCGCGAACCCTGCATCCTGGCTTACCACATCGGCTTCGCCCAGCGTTGCCAAGGCAATGCAACGACCCAGGCCCAAATAGCGTATGGGGCGTTCTTTGTCGTAGTACACAAACTGATCGGTAAAGCCCTTCTGCAGCACGCAGAAGGCGTCAACGATATCGGTGTTCAGCGCCACCGTGCGCGAATAGAGCTTAGTCATGGGACGCTTCACCTACGTGCAACATCTTGGCCTGATCCCACAGTTGCTGCATTTCATCCATATCCAGTTCTTCGATGCGCTTGCCCTGACCCCATGCAGCGCCTTCCATAAAGGCCCAACGCTCACGGAACTTGCGGCACGTGGCACGCAGGGCCGTTTCAGCATCGATACCTTCTTTGCGCGCCACGTTCACCAGGGAAAACAGCACATCGCCAAACTCCAGCTCCTTCGCCTGAGCGTCATCGGAGCGGCATGCTTGCTTGAATTCGGCAATTTCTTCTTCCACCTTGGCCCACACGTCTTCGACGGTGTCCCACTCGAACCCGGCTGCAACCGCCTTACGGGAAATCTTGTAGGCTTGGAGCAGCGCCGGAAAGCTAGCGGGCACGCTGTCCAGCAACCCCTCGGGCTCTTCAGCCTGGGCATCGGCGGCGCTCTTTTCGGCGAGCTTCACGTTGTCCCAAATGGAAAGCACGTCTTCGGCAGAGTCCGCAGCTGCTTCACCGAACACATGCGGATGGCGGCGAATCATCTTCGCATTCACATCACGGCACACATCCGCCACGGTAAATTCGCCCGCATCGGCGGCGATCTGACTTTGCAGAACCACCTGCAAAAGAACATCGCCCAGCTCTTCACGAAGATGCGTCGCGTCGTGCTGTTCGATAGCATCGACAGCCTCGTACGCCTCTTCGATCATATTGCGGGCGATGGATTCATGGGTTTGCTCGCGGTCCCACGGGCAGCCGTTCGGAGCGCGCAGAGCAGCTATGGTATCAACGAAAGCAGCGAACGTTTCACCTGCCAATGGCGCACACGAGGTGCCTTGCTGCGTTTCCCCTGCGCTCGTCTGACAGTTTTCGCTCACTGAGCTTCGCCTCCTGTTTAGATTTTGTACATGAACTGGAATACGTCTTCGCGCTGAACAATTACCTGAACGCCCAGCTCTTCGCCTTCCTTGGTGAGTGCTTCCTGAACCTCGTTGAAGCCAGCGGTGTCGGTATCGAGACGAACCAACATGGTCATGCTGAAGATGTTATCCAGAATGGTCTGGTTGATGTCGTCGATGCTTGCGCCCTTTTCTGCCAGGACGCCCGAAATGCCAGCTACGATACCGGCGCGGTCTTTACCCAAAACCGAGATAACACAACGCATGAAAGATTCCTTTCGCTTTGCTTCCGCTCCTTGCGAAAGCTTCGGCCTACCTGCGGGAACTTAGCGTCCCATCAAAAGCGACAGCGCCTCTGCGCGCGTCGCAGCATCTTCCTTGAATATACCACGCATGGCATTGGTGACCGTTTTCGCACCGGGCTTCTTAACGCCGCGCATGCTCATGCACAGATGCTCCGCTTCCATAACCACGGCAACGCCGCGGGGGTTCAGCTGCTCTACCAAAGTATCGGCAACCTGCGAGGTAAGGCGCTCCTGCACCTGAGGACGGCGGGCATACACCTCAACCAGGCGAGCCAGCTTGGAAATACCACAGATCTTGCCCGATTCGGAAGGCAGATATGCGATATGGGCCTTGCCGAAGAACGGTACCAGGTGGTGCTCGCACATGGAGAAGAACAGAATGTCGTGAACGATCACCATTTCATCGTGGTGTTCGTCGAAAAGCGTTTCAAAATGAACGGCTGGGTCTTGATGCAGACCAGCAAAGCATTCTTCGTACATACGGGCCACACGAGACGGGGTTTCAAGCAGCCCCTCGCGATTCGGGTCTTCGCCAACGCCCTCCAAAATCAGGCGCACGCCCTGCTCGATCTTTGCCAAATCCATATCGTTACTTGCCATCATTGCCTTCCAGCCAATAGAAAATGTATCGAACCATTGTAGCGCGTCTACCCGATTATGCGCTACAGCGAAGAGCCATGCCTCATATTGGCACGAGCATGACGGCCCGCCCGAAATCAATTCGCGGAGAGGGAACCGCCCGCAGCACTCGGACCCGCATCGCCACACCGGAGCAGGCCCGCCCCATCGCGCCACAGCAGGCCCACCCCGCACGCCGCATCGGGCTCATCTCGCTTACAGCGCCGCCCTTAAGCTGCCCCTGGGGCGCAGAAACAAAAAATCGGCCCAGACTGCAACTTTTTTGCGATTAGCAATTGTTCCAAACTCTCCAATCGCGAATCGCGGCATAAAAACGCAGGCAATTGGCCGTGCTGCGGCCTATTACCACCCAGCGGCGACGAAAAAAGAGCCCCTAATCGCAAATAAGTTGCACAAATGGCGGGATTTTTGTTTTTGCGACGGGCGAAGCCGCCGCAACGGGCCGAACTGCCGTGACGGGCTGAACGCAACAGGCCAAACCTACAAGTCCAATTCCACCGAAACGGGGCAATGGTCGGAGCCCATGATCTCGGAATAAATGTTGGCCATCTGCACCTTTTCACGCAGCACTTCGCTCACCAGGAAATAGTCGATGCGCCACCCTGCGTTATTGGCGCGGGCATGGAAGCGGTAGCTCCACCAGGAATAGGCACCTTCGGTTGCAGGGTTTAAGTAGCGGAACGTATCGATGAAGCCCGCATCCAAAAGGCAGGTGAACTTGGCGCGCTCTTCATCGGAAAAGCCAGGGTTGCCGCGATTGGAGCGCGGGTTCTTCAAGTCGATTTCCCGATGAGCTACATTGAAGTCGCCGCACATTACCACAGGCTTTGCGTTTCCCGTCTGACCATCGGGAAGCACGCCTTCCTCCAGGCCTTTGCAGATATCGCGGAACCTATCATCCCAGGCCATGCGGTGGTCAAGCCGCGCAAGTTCGCTTTGGGCATTGGGCGTGTACACGTTTACGAGCCAGTACTGTTCGAATTCACAGATCACCACGCGGCCCTCGGTGTCCAGCTCCGGCACGCCTACTTCATGAATTACCCGCAGCGGCTCTTCCTTGCAGAACACCGCCGTACCGGAATAGCCTTTGCGCTCGGCATAGCTCCAAAACTGATGGTACCCAGGAAGATCCATCTCAATCTGGCCTTCTTGCAGTTTTGTTTCCTGGAGCGCAAACACATCGGCATCAAGCTCATGGAAGGCGTCCATGAACCCCTTCTTCATAACAGCGCGCAAACCGTTAACGTTCCAGGAAACCAATCGCATAAATGCACCTTTCAATCAAAGTGGCAAAAGAGGTTAACCCCCTTTTTGCCACTCCTAGCGAATCTGAATAGGAAAAGGGGCAAAACCCCTTTTCCGTCAAAGCTATTTCTTCTTCCTGTTTGCCTTCTTCTGGGCTTGGCGCACAGCCTTGTCGTATCCCTGCTCGCGCAGAGGACGCAACTGATTGGTGTCGATGCGCATTCCCATGAAGAAGAAGAGCCAAGAAGCAATCATCAGGCCAATTGAAATGAACGGCTGCTGAGGAATAAGCAACGAAAGCACGATGGCAATGATCATGCCCACGAAGCCAACGCCCGAATAAACCATGCGCTTTCGGTTCAGGCGCTTGAACTCGGCCGTATCGGGAACGAAGCGGTTAACTTCCTTGTTGCGCTCGCGGCGGGCCTCACGGTCGGCGCGCTTAACCTTCTTGTTGTGCTTCTCGATTTCCTTCTGCTCTTCCTTGGAAAGCGAGGGGGCTTCTTTGGCCTTGGCCGAAGACTGAGCAGCCTTGGTCTTCTTGGGAGCTTTCGCGGGGGCCGGCTCCTGTTTCTTGGAGCCGCCGAACAACCCCTTCTTCTCGGGCTTGGACGATGTGGTACGCACCGAAGACGCAGCCTTCGAAACCGGCTTGGCAGAAGCTGCGCTTTTACGGGTAGCGCCATGTTTCTGGTCGCTGGTGTATCGCTCGTTCATGGGGTTTCGCTGAGACATCCCTTGATTCTCCTTGTTGTGTTTTCGTCGGGGCCTACTGGGCTACAAACGTCTTGCCCGTGATTTTCTCGTAAGCCTGAATGTACTTTTCGCTGGTCTTCTTGATGATGTCTTCGGGCAGGCGCGGCGGGTTGCCAGTGCGGTCCCAGTTGGCATTGAGCCAGTTGCGCACGAACTGCTTGTCGAAGCTGGGCTGTTCTTCGCCGACCTTATAGGTGTCGGCTGCCCAGAAACGGGAAGAGTCGGGGGTCAGAACCTCGTCGCCCAAGATGATCTTGCCGTCGTATACACCGAACTCGAACTTGGTGTCGGCGATGATGATGCCGCGTTCCTTCGCGTGGCTTGCAGCCGTTTCGTACACCTTGATGGTCAGGTCGCGGATGGCGGCAGCATCTTCGGCCCCGATAAGCTTTTCGCACTGCTCGAAGCTGATGTTCTCGTCGTGGTCGCCAATCTCGGCCTTCGTGGAAGGAGTGAAGATGGTTTCAGGCAGCTTGGAGGAATTTACCAGGCCTTCGGGGAGCTGAATGCCACATACAGCGCCCGTCTTCTGATAGTCCTTCAAACCAGAACCGGTAAGGTAGCCGCGCACAATGCACTCGACGGGGAACATGTTGGCCTTCTTTACCAGCATAAAGCGGCCAGCAAGCTTATCGGCATAAGGCTTGAACTGCTCGGGGAGGTCAGCAACGTCGGCTGAGATAAGATGGTTGTCCACCACATCGGACAGAAGGTCGAACCAGAAGCAAGAAAGCTGCGTGAGCACCTGGCCCTTATAGGGGATTTCGTCTTCCAGAATATAGTCGAAAGCAGAAATACGATCGGATGCAACCAGCAGCAGCTTGTCGCCCAAATCGTACAGATCGCGCACCTTTCCCTGTGCATCGGGTTTGATGTCGATTACAGACATGACCGTCCTTCCGTCTGAGTTTGTTGACAGAACTCTATTATGGAACATCTTGCGCAGCAACGCATGAAAAAGAAGCAGTACTTGCGCCGATTCACAACTACTGCGATTAATGCCTGGGTGCGAAACGCACAAAAGCCCCCGCAAATACCCAGCCTCAGAAGCGCAATCGCTTAGCCAAGACCCGCCCAACTTAGCCTGATCCCTTATTGTTGCAACAATCCGTACAATCACTCAGACAAGGCAGGCCAAAAAAGATGGCCACGAACCAAGCCCAAGGCTAAAAAGAAAGGCGCCCGTACAGGCGCCTTCCAAAGCTAGTTCGTTCCAAAGCGAGGACGGTTGCCCTTCTTCTTTTCGGATTCACTGGTGTACAAGGGCACGTAGACGGTAAAGCATGCCCCTTCGTTAGGACGGCCCTCAACGCGCACCCAGCCATTGTGCTGGTCCACGATTTCCTTAACCACAGAAAGGCCAACGCCCAAACCTCCCGTTGCGCGAGCGCGACCCGAATCGGCGCGCCAGAAGCGTTGGAAGACCATCTTCGCTTCTTCTGGGGTAAGGCCGATGCCCGTATCGCGAACACTGATCTGCCCCATCAGCTCGCCCTTGCGAGCCGTGATGGTAATGGTGCCGCCTTCTGGAGTATAGCGAACGGCATTGGAAATCAGGTTCGCCGTAGCCTGGCGAAGCAGGTCGGCATCGCCATACACGTACACGTGCGGATCGTACTCGAATTCCAGATTCAGCCCCTCTTCGTTGATATATGCCTGATGCGTTGCCACAACCGCCGACAGCATTTCGGTAAGATCGACCTTCTGACGCTCGATGGGCTTGGTGCGGCTTTCCAGGCGTGAGAGTTTCAGCAGCGCATCAACCAAACGGGAAAGACGGCGCACCTCGGAATTCAGCGTTTCCAGACGCTCGGCATCGGGCTCAAACACGCCATCGATCATCGCCTCAACGGTAGATTGGATGGCCATAAGCGGCGTACGCAGCTCATGGGCAACGTCAGTTACCAGCCTGCGTTCCAGCTTGCGGTTCTGCTCCACGGAATCTGCCATAGCGTCGAACATATTACCCAGGCGGGCAATTTCGTCGGTACCCTTCATACCGGTACGCGCCGAATAATCGCCCTCTTTCAGCGCCTTAGCCGTATTCGTAATGCGACGAATGGGGGCAACAAGCGCACGGGAGAACAGCACTCCCACCACAATAGAAATGGCCATCGCGATGAACGCAGCGAAGATCATGGCCTGATACGATTTTTCACGGAATTCGGCATCGGTCTGGGTTAACAGCGTATCGGAGCCGTGCACCCGCACGAACACGGTGCCAACCTGATTGCCGTCGACATTGATGGCCGCCTTAGCCACATTGCCGCTCGATTCCTTCATGGCCGCCGCACCCAAAGCCTTGTCGGTGGAATCGTCGTACACGATGGCGCCATTTTCGTCGCGCACCTGCACGTTAATGGAATCGTACAGAATGCTCGCCGACGATGCAGCGTTCAGGGCTCCGCTATACCAATCGCCATGGGCGGCCTTGTAGCCCTGCGCTATGGAATCGGCCGTGGAATCGGCAACGCGCTGCACATTTTCACGCGTATAGGTTTGGAAGTGCTGCTCCCATACAAAGGAAAGCACGGCAATGGAAGAAAGCACCGTGATAAGGGAAACGGCCAGCATTACCAGCACGATGCGCTTGTTGAACGAAAGGCTCAGACCCTTCTTCTTTCCCGAGTTTCCATCTGGCTCCTCGCTATTCGCTTGGGTCCAGGTGGCATCGGTTGAATTTGCAGCCATCAGCAACTCCTTTCTGTGGCGGCCCCAATAAAAAAGCGCGCCCCGCCCGAAGGCAGAACGCGCTGCAGGTTCAAAGGAAATTAGTTGGCCTTCGTGGGATCCTCAAAACGGTATCCTACGCCATGCACGGTATGAAGCCACTTCGGATTACGCGGATTGTCGCCAATCTTGGCGCGGAGGTTCTTCACATGGGAGTCGATGGTGCGCTCGTAGCCCTCGAAGTCGTAGCCCAGAACCTTTTCAACCAATTCCATGCGCGAGTACACACGACCAGGGTAGCGGCACAGCGTGGTAAGCAGCTTGAATTCGCTGGCGGTAAGGTCAACCTCTTCGCCGCTTACGAGGATCTTATGACCCGAAATGTCGATGGTGAGCTCGCCGAACTCCAGCACTTCGCGCTGAGGCTCAGACTCGGAATGCACGCGGCGCAAAAGGGCGCGTACGCGAGCAACCAATTCGCGAGGGCTGAAGGGCTTGATAAGGTAGTCGTCCGCACCCAGTTCGAGGCCGATAATGCGGTCTTCCACTTCACCTTTGGCGGTGAGCATAATGATGGGCGTGTCGGAGTTGTCGCGGATAACGCGGCATACACGCTCACCGGGAACACGAGGGAGCATCAAGTCGAGCACAACCAGATCGAAGTGATGCTTGGAAAATTCTTCCAAAGCCTCCTGACCGTCACCCACGGCAGTTACCCAATAGTTCTCGCGTTCGAGATATGCCGCCACCGCATCGCGGATGGCCTTTTCGTCTTCCACGAGAAGGATACGACGAGTGCTTTCGTTCATTGAAGAAGTCATCAATGCCTCCTGACAGGTATCGAAAAGCCCGTACGGGCTTTATCTGCACATGCAGCACAGTCAAATTGCAAACAAAACGACTGCGGGCTCTGGGGCCAACCGGCACGATGCGCTGTTGCGCATAACGCACTAGAGACACCAAGGCGCCATTTGCAATTATTGTATCAATTGCCAGAACAGGAGCCATAAGCGGACACCCAAATGTCACAATACCCCTCAGCAGTACCCGTCCAACCGTTGCGCGGGAAAGCACCACATCAGGAGAATACGTGCCCACTAAACGCAGTCAAAATATCCCCGGCAAAGCCCCTCGCCCCTCTCGCAATTCGCACAACCGCAGCGCAGGGGTTCGCGGAGGCAGCACGCGCGGCGCTCATTCCGCCCGCAAAGCAGCTCCACAGGGCTTTTCCACCTCTGCGCCCAGAAGCCGCTCGTCGTTCGAGCCGTCTGCGAAAACGAAGGGCAAAGGCGGATTCTCCAACGCTTCCACCCATGGCTTCGGCCCCGCATTCAACCAAGTGGCCAGCGGCGTTTCCGCAAAGAAATCGGGCCCCGAAGTGCTGCTTACGCGTAGGAACCTGCTTATTGGAGCAGGCGCCATCGCAGGCGTTGCCGCTTTGGGCGGCGGGCTTTCGCTTGCCACCAACGCGCTAGAGGGCAAGAAGGAAGCCACCGTGGAAAGCATCAGCGTCCCTGAAGATGCGGTGAATGCCCTTTCGGACTATAGCCAAGCCGACTACACACAGCACGTAAAGGCTGCTGGAAGCTACAAACTTGCGTACGGAACCCTGGTATGGGCCGACAACGACACCGTTGCTGCCTGCCTGGTGCCCGGCGAATCGGCAAGCCCGTTAAACACGGTAAGCCTGCTGTACCTTTCCAACGGCAAAACCGCTTCGGCGCTTTCCGCTGCTCAAGGCGCCGACGAAGGGTTCGAAATCGTCGATGTGCGCTGCAGCGAAAACGGCCTTGTTTGGACGGAATCAAGCGCCTACGAATCTGCTTGGCGCGTATACACCGCAAAGCTTTCCAACGGCAGCGTCACTTCCATCACCCAGGTTGACCAGGGCGATGGCAATTGGCTTATTCCTTCCATTGCCGCCGTGGGCGAAACTGCCTTCTGGCAGGTATGTCCCAACACCTCGGGAGAATCCGCCGCCGAACGAAGCGCCCTCAAAAGCGCACGCTTCGGCTCTGGCGATGTGGCTGTTCCCTACACTTCGAAAAAGCCCTTCGCCACGCGCGTAACCGCTGCCGACGATGGCGTGGTAATTACGCCGCGCGCCGAGGCCCAGGGCACCTACTACCAGCTCACCAAGATTTCAGCCAAAGACAATTCCACCGTCGACCAAATGACGCTCCCTTCTTCCATGACGCCCGATTTGGCAGGCTACGGCCGCAGCGGTTTTTCGTTTGGGTTCAGCAGCATCTATAACTTCGGTGGCGGCATTGCCAACTTGGGCACCTACACGCCGCGTTCAGCAGCGAGCGCCTACCACTACAACGACCTGCAATGGTTCCGTTTCTCGCGCTCGCCCATCACCGCTCCCTGTTGGTCGGGCGAATGGTTTGTGGTGAAATCCACCACCGCCCTGTGCGGCGTTAACTTTGGCAGCAAGAGCTACTTTGCCATCGACACGCCAAGCGGCTGCGACACCTACGGCGAGCACCTGGTTTCCACAGGCACCCGCTCTTCGTTCGTGGGCCTCTCGCAAATCACCGACGACAACGACAGCGGCAACAACCACGCCCTCGTGCGCGTCTTCACCCCCATCAAGGGCAGCATCGACAACGCATTTTAGGCGTCCATGGCGATGCGGCGCCGCGTTGATATCCCACAGCCTGCCCCGGTAACCCGTTGCAAAAACAAAAATCTCGGCATTTTTGCAACTTTTTTGCGATTAGGGGCCCTTTTCCGACCAAAAAAGCTGGGATCGGACCGCAATACAGCTAATTACCTGGTATTTTGCGTCTCAATCCGCAATTGGAAAGCTCTAAACAATTGCTAATCGCAAAAAAGTTGCACTGCGAGCCAATTTTTTGTTTTTGATCCTCTGGTGACGGCTTCAAGCCGAACCTAGGGGTAACCCAGGGGCGATACTGGCGGGACAGCTCGGCCCGAGGGTATTTTCGGGGCGATACCAAAGGTGCGGGAGCCAGGGCGGCAACAAGGGGTGACCAGGGCGATGCCCAAGGGATGAGGGCCAGACGTAGCGCCGAGGGGCTTCAAGAGCAAACCACGAGGCAGCGCCTCGATCGATCCCGCACTACTTCTGGGCCAATCCTTCAGGACGGTCCTGCGGACTGGCGATGCGAGATAGCCTCAAGCTGTCTCGCAAGGCACCCGTCGCGACATAACAAAAAAGCGAGGGCATCCAGATCCGGATGCCCTCGCTATGTTTTCAAACGATGTTGCGCCTACTCTAGAACTCAAGTTCCTTCAGGCGATCAAATACCACATCTTTGCGCGTAAGGAAGTCCCACGGGTCAAAGATCTCGTCAAGCGTTTCCTTGGAAAGCTTGGCCTCGGGGTCGGCTTCCAAGTTCTCGCGGTAGGTAGGACCATCGACAGCGTTCTGGATGTCGGCCCATACCTTCATGGCATTGCGCTGAACGATAACGTATGCGTCTTCGCGCGTGATGCCGGTCTGAACCAGGGCAAGCAGCACCTTCGAAGAGAAGATAAGGCCCTTGGTGCGCCACAGATTGTGTTCCATCTTGGCAGGATAGGTCTGCAAGCCGTCAAGTATCCACTGCATCTTGCCGAACATGTAGTCCAGTGCAATGAAGCTATCCGCCATGGCAACACGCTCTGCGCCAGAATGGCTGATATCGCGCTCGTACCACAGAGCAACGTCGTCAAGCGCTACCTGAGCGTTGGACTTAACCACACGGGAAAGGCCGCACACACGCTCTGCGGTAATAGGGTTGCGCTTATGGGGCATAGCCGAAGAACCCTTCTGGCCCTTGGCAAACGGCTCTTCGGCCTCAATAACGTCAGACTGCTGAAGCAGGCGCACCTGCATAGCGATGGATTCCAACGTGGAAGCGGTAACGGCCAGCGCCGTCATAACCTGAGCATGGCGATCGCGTGCCAGAACCTGTGTAGAAAGCGGGTCGGGCGTAAGACCCAGCTTTCCACAGACGTACTGCTCTACGAATGGGTCGATGCTGGAATAGGTTCCAACAGCACCGCTGATTGCGCCCGTTGCTGCAACCTTGCGAGCCTCCTGCAGACGCGTCTGGGCGCGCTTCAGGGCCCAAGCCCAGCTGCCGAACTTCATGCCGAACGTCATGGGCTCAGCATGGATGCCATGGGTGCGGCCCACGCACAGGGTTTCCTGGAACTCGAAAGCACGACGCTTGCAGGTTTCACCCAGCAGGGCGACGTCCCTCAGAATGATGTCCAGCGCCTGGGTAATCTGATAGGAAAGAGCCGTATCGCCCAAGTCGGAAGAAGTCATACCGTAATGAACCCAACGGCTAGGAGGCTCGGTTCCCTCGGGAACGTCGGCATCAATGTACTCCGCCATGTTGGTGGTGAAGGCAATTACATCGTGGTTGGTAACCTTTTCGATCTCGTCAATGCGCTCAACGGTGAAGTCTGCATGTTTGCGGATCCAAGCAGCCTCTTCCTTGGTGATGCCCGATTTGCCCAACTCGGCCTGGGCTTCGCATGCCAGAACCTCGATTTCCTTCCAGATCTCGAACTTGTTCTGGAGCTCCCAAATAGCACCCATTTCGGGGCGGGTGTAGCGACCGATCATTCGATTCCTCCCTTTACGTATGCCTTACCAGGCAACTGACTGAGACCATATTCTACTAACATAAATCACGCGAACGCCCACGGCAACCGTTACAACGAACGCACGATTTCGCGAGCCCGGGCCAAAAGATCAGTATCCGCTGCAACGATAACCTGATCACCTGGGAAAATGCGTGTTTCGCTGTTCACTACCTCCACATCGTCTTGATGGGAAACGGCAATCATGCGGATGCCCTCATCAAATTTAATATCCAACGCACGTACGCCTTTGTAGTTGTCGTGGTTGCGCATGGTAGGAACTTTGATGTCCAGCAAGCCGATCTGATCGCTGGAAAGCGAAACGGCAACGCCCATAGATCCGAGCATGGCCTCTTCCTGAATCATGTTCGCGATCATTACCGTGGAAGAAACGCTTTCAATGCCCAGGCGGCGGAAGATTCGCAGATTCTTAGGACTGTTCACGCGGGCAATGCAACGCGGTACATCAAATACGCGCGAGGCAATTTCGCACGCAGCCAGGTTGTCTTCATCCTGGCCGGTTGCCGCCACGAACACATCGGCCGACTGCATAGCCGCATCTTCCTGAACGGAAGCCGAGCAGCCATCACCACTGATAACCAAGCAAGAACCATCGATGGTTTCCGCCAGGCGACGCGCTTGGGCATCGCATTTTTCAATCAAGGCAACCTGGTTGTCTTCGCGCAGAAGGGTACCTGCAAGATATGCGCCGAGCTTGCCGCCGCCAACGATAACGATGTACACCGCAACCCCCCCTAATCCTGTGCGTACTTTGCGATAGCGGGAAGCATCGCATGCGAAACCACGGCGAGCACCGCATCTCCGTGATACAAAATGCTCGAAGGTGAGGGAATGGAGCTTACCGTACCATCGGCGCGCTCGAAGGCGCATACGCGGATGCCGTGGCGGCTTTCCAAGTCGGCAACCTTGATGGACTTCTGCCCCACTTCGGAAAGGTTGAGGGCGAACTGAAGCACCTCGAAATCGCCGAAGGTGGCAATATGGTCGCCAATACCCGATATGGCCTTCGAGAATATTTCCTCGGCAACCAGCGTGGTGCCACAAACATAGTCGATGCCCAACTGCAGATAGGTTCGCTCATGGCTACTGTCGTACAAACGTGCTACAGCATGGGGCACATCGTACAAGCGGCGGGCGATTTCTACCACCATGAGGTTAGCGTTGTCGCTCTGGGTTACCGCAGCCACAAAGTCGCATTCCTCGATGCCGGCGTTCACCAAGATCTCTTCGTCATAGCCCACGCCTACAAAGGTTGAGCCATTGAAGTCGCGGCCCAGCGCGGCGAAAGCCGAAGGATCACGGTCGATTACGCATACGTTGTTGTCATGCTCAGAGAGCATCAGGGCCAAACGCGAACCAACACGGCCGCAGCCCACAATAATAATGTCGCTCACATCTATCGCGACGCATCACTCGCGCCGCTCCTCCATCTTAATCGCAGTGAAACCGAGCGACCCCCCCGCGGTGAACAGGCGCATGCTCCTTGGGCTGAGTCATGGCTCAGCCACCTGGACCCGTCTGCCCACCCAGAAGCGGATGGTGCGCACAGCTATTGCTAATTTCAGTTGCCCTTATTGCTTGGGGCAAGCGCTTGCCAGCGTGTACGTCAGCACACGGAAGACAGCGACCCCCGTTAGAATCGGCGCACAGCGAAAACAACCGTTCCCGCTGTCACCGCTTCTGCTGGATAGTTTAGAAGATCAGAGAGCCCAACTCAAAGCCCACGCATTACAACGATCGAAAACATGCCCCGAGGAAATAAAAAAGCCGACCCGCAGGCCGGCATTGAACATTAAATGAATCGGTAATACACGTTTCGCGTGCCCCAATCGGTATAGCTGTTAGCACCGAAGGCTTTGTAGACACCTGGCGCCAGGTCGAGTGCGCGACCGTACTTAGCAAAACCACCAGTATCGGTAACCGTAGCTATAACAACCTTGCCGTTATAGCAAATCTCGCAAATGCTACCAACCAGATAAGCCTTGTCTTCAGGAACGGCAACCGTAACGCTCTGATGCGTAAGCGCAATGCCCGAAGCAGTGTTGGTTACACCGAAGTTGCCTTGACCATCATCGTTGGTTTCGATGGAATAAGCCGAGGCAATGCCACTCTGCCAAGTGCCATCGTTAACGTCAGGCGCAACGCGGGGCGCAGTAGGAAGAGGATCGAGCGTGCAAACTTCGTTCGCCTTCTGCTTTGCCAAGGCGTTGGTTTCGTCTACCGCAATAGGCACCACAACCGGGTCGGGATCTTTAACCATGATAGAGCGCTGGGTTGCTTCCGTAGCATCTGCTGCTTCAGTGACGGTTACCCCGTCAACGCTGGAAGAAGCATCGGCCACGCCGGAAGCGCGCTGAGCCGAAGAAAGCTGCTGGGTATCAGCGGCCTGCACACGGGAAGAGCCCAAGCCAAGAGTGGAAGAATCTTCCTGCTTGGAACCCTGTGCCTGGCCGACAGAGCAAAAAGCAACCACCGTCATAGCCATGATGAGCACGAAGCAAACCATGAAAAACGGCGCGACCCTTCTTTTGGTATGTACGCTGGCTTTAGCCAAAAAACTCCAATGCCGAAGCTTCGCCGTTGCCCTTTGGGAAGCAAAGAGCGCGGGCCTTCTTGTTTGCAGAACCACCGAGATTAGAACCAGCAGACTGCAATGAGCACACAAAAGCGCATGGCCTATTATACCTGCCTACGCTAAAGGCTCCAAATTTTGCTATCGGCAAACGGGCGTAAAAGTCCTGGGGTTACCCTGTTGTAAAGGCTCTGAACTTGTTCCAAATCAGCTTCTGAGCAGCGATAATGCATTATTATGGTGGGAATATGATGAAAACGCCACTAAGCGGTCAAACACACCCATATCGAGGTACGAAACCACCAAAGCAACCGCAACAAGACCAACGCCCAGAGCTAGGAAATCAATACGGTCAAAGGCACAAGCGATAACGAAACAGGCTGCCACCGAAAGCCATATCAGTGCCGACAAATCAGTGATCCGCTCCAAGCTATGGGGCGGACAAATACCGAGGGTGAAGGGCAGCAAGGCAATGCAGAGCTCAATGCAAACAACCAAACCGCACAGGCGAAGACGCAATGGCGCCTTATCCGCGAAGCACACCAGAAGGGTTGTACCCGCGACAATCAGTAGGACCGGCCAGAAGCCCAAAAAACTTACTCCAGGGATGCGGGAAACCCAGTAGTTGGCAACAAAAACGAAGAATAGCGTGGTTAACGCCACCAGTGCCAAAACCACCGGTGTGCGCTTACGCGCTTTGCTGCCTTCGCTAACCACCACGCTTTGCGTAGGCGCTGAAGGCATAGGACGAGAAACCCCCGAAGACACAGGCGGCATAGGAGGTATATGACCCGCATCGGCATGGATGCCATAATTTCGCAGCGCTTCCACCCTTGCCACCCCCGCTTCAACCACACGGTGATAGCGATCGGAGCATACGTCAAGCGGGCTGACGTTTAAGGGCTTGCCCTCCCCGCCCGAAGAGGGAAGAAATGCTGCAAAGGCAATATAGGGAACGGCAACCAAACCGAAGGTGCAAACGAGCAACACCACGGCCGTAACACGAACCAGCACCGCATCAGCATCGATGCGCTCGGCTATGCCCGAACAGACGCCAGCAATAATTCGGTCTTCGCCGCGCGTTAGCGCCGGCCGAGACTTTGGCTGGCCAAACAGGGAATACCCCTTTTTTTCGTCCTTTGCCACACTGCTCCTTCCAACACTCCCCATTTAACAGCACCCTAAGCCAAGGTAACTACTTCGTCAGGAAAATGTTAAAGGCGGCGATTACAAAACAAATAGGCAGATGGAAAGGAACTGGCACACTGAACCAGCAAGGATCCACACATGGAAGATGGAATGCATATAGGGGACCTTCTTCAGAACGTAGAAGATGCATCCAATGGAATAGCAGAGTCCACCCGCAAGCAGAAGCCAGAAGCCCGGTGCGGGAAGCAGCGCCCACAGCTGCGGGATAAACCATACAACCGACCAGCCCAAGCACAGGTACAGCACCGCCGAGATCCAGCGGGGACGGAACACCCAGAACGATTCGGCAATTACGCCGATAATGGCAACCGCCCAAACAAACGCAAACAGGACAACACCGTGGCAATCAACCAGGGTAACCAAGCAATACGGGCTATATGAAGCCGCAATAAACAGGTATATGAAGCTGTGGTCAAGCACCTTGAACACGCGTTTGGCCTTTTCAGCCGCTATAGCGTGATACAGCGTCGACATCACATATTCCAACAGCATGAAGATGCTGTACACCAGTGCAGCAAGCAAATGCAGGCCGCCGCCCGAACGAACAGCCGCAACAACGCAGAGCGGGATGGCGGCGATGGCCAGCAACGCACCAACGCCGTGGGTTATCGAGTTGGCAATCTCTTCTCCCAGCGAATAGGCGCGAATGGCCTTGCGGGAATTGCGCACGCCAGCGCCATCCTTCTTCTTTTCATGCTTGGAGCGTTTCGGGTTCCCCGAATCACGCTTCTTGAACTGGCGGGGCGTCCATTCCCTTGAGGGAGCCTGCGATTGTGCCATTGTTATCCCTTCAACTGCCCTATTCGGGGCGTTATATTTACTGCAACCCAGAAGCGAAACATGTTCATATGTTTAATGTTGCGATTATACTGCGCGGCTACCTTCCGGTTGAACCCAGTCGAGCCAGGCGGATGCTTCTGCAATCGGAACGTCAATCAGACGCTCATCGCAGCCGCGAACGCCTGCTGCGGTACGCACCAAGACGGTTGCAACGCCAGCGTGGCGCTGCAAAGGATTTGCACGAAGGCAGGCGTACTGCATTTTCCTCCGAGGCACAATTACCGTATCGGTGGAGTAACCGCCGTTTACCACGATAGTTCCCGAGTTGTCGAAACCGAACGCAGAACGACGGTGCCACAGAAACGCACCCACCACTTCGATAGCCGCAATGGCAACGCACAGCAAAAGACCTGGTATCAGCGTCGCTGCGGCAAAGTCCCCGAGCTGGGCATGCCCCTGAGCAGCTGTTGCATCAGCAGCGAAAGCAGCGGCACACAACAGAAGTAGGGCTACGGCGAGCCAGAACCCAACGCCCTTCAACACCGCCCTTCGGGTAATGGCACGACGCAGGGCCACTTTCGGCAGAGGAGTGCTTGCCACGGGAGCATGAGCGTATTCGGGGGTCAAACCTTGAACGACGCCCCAAGCTTCAGCGATGGGCAAAAACGGATGCACAACCAGTCTGTCCGTCTCTAACTGAGAAGAGGAACCAGACGATTCTTCGCCAGTGGCTACCCCCACCCTGCCATACGAAACTGAGCAGCAACGCATAAGGCGTTGGAAAAAGGTTTGATGAATGTGCACCGATTGGATTCGGTCCACATCGATGCCGTTGAACACATGCGTTATAAGACCCCGCTCAACCTCAATGCGGCCACCACGACGGCGTGCTTGGAAACCGCCATAGGAAAGGCACACGCCAACCAAATAGACAACCCATGCCATAGTCAAGCAAAGCAGCAACAAGAAGCCCGTCAGCCCACATACAAGTATAAGATCGCTCTTAGGCACGCCCGTCGCTGCAAAAAATGTTGTGCCATCGACCAAAACCGCGAGGATGGCCAAAGTTGCCATAACGACAAGCGCAGCCATCACTGTTGCAAGAGCCAAGCCAAACGATGCCCTTCCGCACAGGGCAGAAAGCAGCAGCTCCTTGTTGCCAAGACGGTATTCGCAAGCAACAACACCTGTATTCACTGCATCCTTGGCGAATACGCCACGAATATCGTCAATAGCGGCAGCGGCACCATCAAGTACGTTGCCCCGACCAGCAAGAGAACCTGGAGCAACCGCCGCACCACGCCCCTCTTCACCTTCGATGCGCTTGCGGCGGAAAAGTTCACGACGCAGATATTCTGCCGCGCTTCGCTCCACGTACGAAATTACCAGCGCCTTGTTGCTGGCACCGCCCGCAGTGTCGATGTTCACTGTGCGCACGCCCGCCAGACGCTGCAGAAGAGAAGCGCGTTCGTTTACCGACTGGATCTTCGAGTAGGGCACGTGAGTGCACCGCTTGTTCAATATCCCCGAGTAGAAGCTGAATTCCGTTTCGTCAAATTCGTACCAGATGTAACGGTACGTCCATGCACGGGCACCCATCACAACTCCGCAAACAAGCACCGTGGCGACCAGGAGCAAAAGCACCGCAACGAAAAACGCATCTACCGAAACGAAACCAAGGGCTTCAGCTAATTTCATAAGCCCCGACAATGAGGAAAGCCCGCATATGAAGATTATTGGCGCAGCGCGCAGCGCACCCAGCCAGATATAGCAATGATGCAGCGAATGGTGCACGCCCGTTTGCTCTGGCTCGTAAGCCGAAGCGCCGGATGGCGCAGGGTTCATGTTGGGAGGAATCGAACCGTTGGAGCTCATAGCTACACGTCCTCGCGGGCAAGGCGAGCAAATTCGGCAGCGCGATCACGGACGCTGTCTGCCTCTTCGGTTAGCAGACCAGGGATTTCCATCGATCCCGCAGCAGTTGAAACCGTCACACTTGCCAGGCCAAATGCGCGCAAAATGGGACCCTGCTTCGTGTCGGTATTCTGCACACGGATGAAAGGAACCACGATGTGCTTACGCCAAATGATGCCGTACTTCAGTTCCAAGAAATCGGGGCGAAGCTCATAATGCCAGCGAATGTAGCGCAGCGGCGTTACCGCAAATAGGAATACAACCAGTAAAACCGCGTACAGAACGGTGAACGCCAGCACATAGGGCTCCGCCCAGTATGCTTCCGATGCGTCGACGAGCAACGCGATGGCTCCCGGCGACGCCAGAATCAGCCATACCGCAGTAAGCATCAACGCATCGCTGATGCGCCACACTGCCTTGATGCGTGGATTCAGCTTTTCCCGAGGTTCTGCGCGCATAAGGCTTCCATCCCCTAGTTAATCATCGGTTTTGGCATTATTGTCGCATAATGCACGCTGTGCCGAAGTGTCCAATGCATGCGCGAATAAGACCCGATCCGTGCTTTTGACAGCATTCCAACAAAAAATAAGCAAAACCGCCTGGCAGATCGGAGAAAGAAAAAGCATTTCTCCGTTGCCGGGCGGATTTTCATAAATATATTTGCAGACAGCACCATCGCAGATGCTGCCAGCAGAACCGCTACAGATACCTAAAGTAAGCAGCACAGGATCCTTCGGAGGAAACCATGCACGGGCCTACAGGGTTTTCAGGCGTGCACACCTTGCGGAACAGGGGGCACTCATTTGGAGCCATCATGCCGCGCAACACATCACCGCAGCGACAACCCTTCGGTTCCTGCGTAGGCTCAACGGCGGGCTCGAAGCGCTGGAATGCATCGAACTCGGCAAATTCGGGGCGAATGGCATAGCCCGAACCGGGAATAACACCCAAACCGCGCCATGTTGCATCTACGGTATGGAACACTTCGTTGATGGCAGCAACGGCGACCTGATTGCCTTCGGGCGCAACGCCACGTGTGTAGGCAATCTCTATTTCGGCGCGGCCTTCATGGAGTTGGCGCATGATCATGGCAACGCCCTGAAGCACATCCACCGCTTCGAAACCGGTGATAACGCCGGGAATGCCGTACTTCTTCGCCAGGAACTCATAAGGCTTCATGCCAATAATAGTGCTTACATGACCAGGCAAAATAAGCGCATCAATCCGCAACGAAGGATCGGAAACGATGGTTTCCAGCGCACCAGGCATGTTTTTGTGCGCCACGAACACGCTGAAGTTCTTAAGGCCCAGCGCCTTAGCGCGCTTGATAGCCATGGCCACCAAGGGAGTGGTGGTTTCGAACCCAACGCCCACGAATACAATCTGCTGATCGGGGTTTTCCTGGGCAAGTTTCAGCGCATCAAGCGGGGAGTACACGATACTTACCGAACGCCCCTCTGCCTGCTCTTTCAGCAGGCTAGAAGTCGAACCCGGTACACGCGTCATATCACCAAAGGTGGCAATGGTCACGCCAGGGACGCGCGAAAGCGCAATTACCGTGTCGATGTCTTTGTTGCTGGTAACGCACACCGGGCAACCAGGGCCCGATGCCAAACGAACGCCTTCGGGCATCATGGTGCGCAGGCCGTTACGGGCAATAGCAACCGTATGGGTGCCGCACACCTCCATCAGGGTTGCATGCTCGGGCGCCCATTTCTCAATCGAGTGGATTAAGCCACGAGCAAGCTCTGGATCTTTGAAAGAAGACAAGTCCATTGAGATCGTCCGCCTATAATCCCTCGACGTCGGCCAGTTCAGGAATCTGCTTGATCAGGTCGAGTGTTTCTTGGGCATCTTCTTCGCTTACCACCTCAATGGCGAAGCCGGCGTGAACCAGAACGAAATCGCCCACCTGGGCGGAAGGGGTAAGGTCGAGCGCCACTTCGCGGGTAACACCCAGAATATCCACTACCGCCAAATTATTTTCGTTGATGGTACGGACTTGGGCGGGAATAGCTAAACACATATTGCATCACTCCTCATGTTGCGCCTGCAATCCTAGCACAGCCTGTCCGTAGGAAATCGAAGCATCGTTAGGTGGCAGTTCTTTATTCAGCGCCACTGTAAAGCCGCGCTCCTGCAAGCGCGCAAGCGTGCGCTCCATTAGATAGCGGTTCATGAACACACCACCAGCAAGCGCCATAACCTCGATGCCGTAGGTGGCTCGCACCAATTCAGCAACATTCACAATGGCCTCCACGAAGGCGCTGTGGAAGCGCGCGGCAATAACGGGGGTGGGGACCGATGCCTGCATGTCGTCGAGCATGGCGGCAAATACCGGAGCCACGTCCATCAGCAAAACCGAAGTGTCGGCAGCCGTGCTGTTTTCCGTTGCCGTGTTCTTGATAAACCCAATACGGTAACGCTCATCTTCCACAGGCAAGCCCGCAGCTTCTGCTTGGGCCTTATGAGCCGCCGATTCCAGAAGAATGGCCGCTTCACCCTCATAGCAAGGGTGAGTGCACACGCCTAACAGAGCCGACGCCGCATCGAAGATGCGGCCCACCGAAGACGTTTCGGGAGTATTCAGGCCCTTTTCGATCATCTGCTCAAACACTTCGGCATTCGGAACGCATTCGGATACGAACTTCTTAGCCTGCTCGTGTTCCAGCAGATCAAACGACCATAGAGCGCCATAGGCAATGCGCGTGGGGTCTTTGATGGCAGCCGCACCACCTGGCAGCGGGATATAGGCGAAGTTCACAAAGCGCTCGTATGCCTGAAGGTTCGAAAGCAGGACTTCACCACCCCAAATAGCCCCATCGAGCCCATAACCTGTGCCGTCGAACGCGAAACCGCACACGGGGCCTTCCAGATTGTTCTCGCCCATAACGGACAGAATGTGCGCATGGTGATGCTGCGCACGCGTTATGGGCAGATTCTGGCTCAAAGCCCACTTGGTGGAAAGATATTCAGGATGATAGTCGCACACTATGCGCTTAGGCTCGAAATGCAGCAAGCTTGCATAGCGACGGCGCGTTTCGCTCCATGCGTCGAACACCGCAGCGCTTTCCAAATCTCCCACATGCTGAGAAACGAACGCCTTGCCAGCACGTGCGTAGGTTAATGTGCTTTTCTGCTCGGGGCCTACCGCCAAAAGCTCTTCACTTGTGCCTTCGGGGCACGGAGCCGGAATGGGAAGCGGGGCATAACCACGGGCGCGGCGGATAAACTGAACAATATCGCCCGCAGCGCCGCCGTTAAGGATGCGGATAACGGAATCGTCATAGCGCCCCACGATTTCACGGTTATTCACCAGGAAGGCGTCGGCCACGCCAGCAAGCTGGGAAAAGGCCGTTTCTTCGTCGATAACGATGGGTTCATCGTGAATGTTGCCCGATGTCATAACAAGCATGCCGCCACATTCGTGAAGCAGCAAGTGCTGAACAGGCGTAGTGGGCAGCATTACGCCCAGTTCGGGCAGATTGTCTGCCAGGCCCTTCGCAAACGTCGCATCGGGGCGCTTGCGCAGCAACACAATGGGGCGCGCAGGGCTCGTGAGCTGGCGCGCTTCGGCATCGTTTACTCCACAAAGAGCGCGAGCCTCTTCCACTGAAGCAACCATAACAGCAAACGCCTTGCCGGGACGATGTTTGCGCTGGCGCAGTGTGGCAAGTGCCGCCTCGTTGGCAGCATCGCACACCAAGTGGTATCCGCCCAAACCCTTAACGGCAACGATGCCGCCTTCCTCAATAAGCTTTGCGGCACGGTGGAAAATCTCGTCGGATTCCTCGACGTTTTTCGCCCAGGAAATGCCTTCGGGCGAAAGACCGTCCGCGCAACCTGATTCAATCCAGCCAATTTCAGGGCCACACTCAAAGCACGCATCGGGTTGTGCATGGAAGCGCCTATCGGCGGGGTCGGAATATTCCTCCTGGCATGCTGGGCACATTGCAAACTGCGCCATTGATGTTTCGGGGCGGTCGTAAGGCAGCTTGCGCATGATGGTAAAGCGCGGACCGCAGTTGGTGCAGTTGATAAAGGGGTAATGGTAGCGACGATTATTCGGGTCGAACAATTCTTCCACACAAGCGTCGCACGTTGCCAGATCGGGCGAAACCAGCGTAGTTTCGCCCTGTTCCGCCGCATCGGAAAAACGAATCTCGAAGGCATCAAGCCCCTGCACGGGAACTTCTGCAATTTCAATTTCGCTTATTTGCGCAGCGGCGGGCGCCTCTTCAGAAAGAGCCAGCACAAACCTGTCGAGCGGCAAGGTTTCACCTTCGGCATGTACCTTCACACCCTCAACATCGTTCAAAACCCAACCGGTAATATCTCGTTTTTTTGCCTCACGATAGACAAAGGGGCGGAAACCCACCCCTTGTACTACGCCAGATATTTTCAGATCAAGCGCCTCACGCGTCATGCGTTGATTGCCTCCTTGAACGCCTTAACTAAGGCACGAATAGACACCGCGGAGTTGTCAGGCAAATGCACCTGAACGCAGCGGCGTCCACGGTCGGAAAGAATCGCGAAGTCGCCCGAAGCCTGAGCCTTTGCAAGTTCGCCCAAGCTCTGTGCGCGGGAGTCTTCGATGGCGATATCCTTCGGCTCTTCTGCCGAGATAATCAGGAACACCCCTTCATTCGGGCCTCCCTTATGAAGCTGACCGGTGGAGTGCAGGTAGCGCGGTCCAATTTCCAGGCACGACGCTGCACCCAAACGGTCGGCAACCGAGTGGCGAATTTCCTCCAGCGCTTCACGACGACCTTCGCCCGTGAAGGGAAGGAATGCATTCAAGCTGAAGTAATCGCCAGACACAATGCTGCCAAACAGGGCGCGCAATGCGGAAACGAGTGATTCATCTTCAACGGATTCGCGAAGAGCTTCGGACACATGCACCTCAACGTCGCCGACAGGAATGCCGGCAAGGCCTTTTTCCACGAACTCAGGGCTGCGGGCACCATTGGCAAGAATGCTGAGCACTTCCTTCTTGGCAACCGCAACGTCGGGCTGATCGAAGGGGCACACCTTCATCAGATAGCCAACCATGGCAATGGCGTATTCCCACATAACGAAGTGGGCAGCCACTTCCTCCACGTTTAGAACCTTGAAGCTCATACGCGGAATGGCAGGGTCGATGAACTCGAGCGCATGGCTGAAGTTTTGGCGATCGTCCCACAGATCAGTTTTGGTGTTGTAGGTAATAACCGTGCGATCGTGCGGATCCTCGCGCAGAACCAGCGAGTCAACCTCGATGTTGGGTAAGATACCGAAGCCGTTCTTGCCCAAGCTTTCAGCTACCAACTGCTCAATCCACAAACCAAGTACGCGGCCGCGCTTTGGCGTGAAAAACGAAAACTTGTCGCGCCCATTTTTATAGTTGTCGAACAAGAACGCTGCCAAGTTCGATGCAGGGTTGTCCAGGTCGTCGGCGGAACACAGCTCCTCGGCATTGCGCGCGCTTTCCATAACCTTTTTGATGTCGATGCCCACCAAAGCGGCAGGAACCAAACCGAAAACGGAAAGAGCGGAATAGCGACCGCCAACCGTGGGCTCACCAGAAAATACCTTAGCCCAACCTTCTTCCTTGGCACGCGCCTCAAGCTCAGAGCCAGGATCGGTGATGGCAATCAGGTGAGAGGGGATTTCTTCCTCCGGCAAGGTTTCCGCCAAAATGGTGCGGACTGCTTTCATAACCAAGGTAGGCTCAATGGTGCCGCCCGACTTGGAAGATTGAATGATAAGCGTGGTTTTGGGGTCGCATTCAGCCAAGATGGTACGAACACGCACCGCCGATACCGAATCGAGCGTCTTAAAGGTAACAAGCGACGAATCAGGCTTATTGTACTTGGTAAGCGTCATCGGAGCCTGGGTGGAGCCACCCTGGCCGATGAGGATTACCGTCTTCAAACCGCGAGAAATCATCTCGTCGGCAAAATCCTGGATCTCGTCGATAGGGCACGGCGGCTCACTTGCCAGCGTTGCCCATCCCATATATTCAGCGGCGCATTGCTGCGCTTCTTCGGAAAAGCCATAAAGAGAGCTGTCCTTGCATCTAACTCGACTGGCAACCTTGCCGTCGACCAGAGCCTGGAGTGAGGGAGGGTAGATCCCCTGAATGGCAAAATCGATCATTTGTCCTTCTTTCATAGGTCTTCCAATTTTACCAAATGGCAACACATATGCCACCTTCGCCCCGTTGCTGTATAGAAAGTGCCATTTAAGCGATCTTATTGCCGCTGGTCAGATGAATTTGCCTCAAAGAAAAACCCAACAACGGCACATGCTACGATCCAGGAAAACGAAGCACTTGGCGCAGCCCCGTTCAAGGCAGGAGGAACAGAAATGTCCATCACGTACGATTTCTCAGGGAAAACGGCTGTCATTACTGGCTCGGCGCGCGGCATCGGGCGACGCATTGCGGAACGATTCTACGAGGCAGGAGCCAATGTTGCCTTGTGCAGCATTTCGCCAAACGGCAAAGAAGAGCTGATGCAGGAAATCGCTGGTGACGACCGCAGCCGTATCGTTGCAAAGCCCGTCGATATGACGCAGGTCGACCAAATCAGGGCATTCTTCGAAGTAGTAGTGGAAAAGTTCGGCTCATTCGACATCCTGGTGAACAACGCAGGAATCTTTACAAATGAGACCATCGAAACCGTTACCGAAGCCGATTGGGAACGCGTAATGGACACGAACCTGAAGTCGATGGTCTTCGCCAGCCAATGGTTTGCGCGCTACAACCGAGAACACGGCGCAGGCGGCAGCATCGTGAACATCGCCTCGGTTTCCAGCGTTACCTATATCCCGAACAACTTGCTATACAACATCAGCAAAGCGGGCGTGGTCACACTCACCAAAACGCTCGCACGCGATCTGGGACCTTCAAACATCCGCGTAAACGCCGTGGGGCCAGGCAGTATTCCCACCGACTTGAATGCGGCACTCTATGCCGACAAGCAGCGCGAAATCGATTTGTGCAATAAGATCCCACTCGGCCGCCGCGGCACCAAAGACGATATCGCCAACTGCGTGCTGTTCTTGGCGGCTGATGAGTCCTCGTATCTGACAGGGCAGGTTATATTTGCCGAAGGTGGCTGGTTATTGGCTTAGGGCATCTCCTTTGGATGGGCAACACCCACTCGAATGTCGCCGAGCCTCTGCAGTACACATTAACTCCCTTTTCAGGGGCGTTTTGTTGCAACCGCGTTTACAACGTAAAAAAAGACCCGCCGAAGCGGGTCTTTGAATTGTGGTGGTCGGGGCGGGACTTGAACCCGCGACACGCGGATTTTCAATCCGCTGCTCTACCAGCTGAGCTACCCAACCGAAAGCATCATATCTGACGCGAGTTGTTATATTACCGATAGGTCTTCTATACGTCAAGCCTTTTATGCAACAAATATTTCAAGCTTTAACCAAGACCCACAACAACCCATAGATGGATTTCCAGACCATTCCATTTTCCCCGATAAACACGAGCAAGAAATTACAGCGCGCACTAATGCGGGTAAAAAATCAGGGCCCCAACAATGGGTGCCTCGATTCAACAAACAGCTTATTCCCAGGCAGAACGGCCCTGCAATGCACGGCGGCCGATATCGGAACGGTACTGAACGCCTTCGAATTTGATGAGCTCGCATGCCTCATAGGCACGGTTACGAGCCTCTTCGAATGTATCGCCCAGAGCAACTACGTTCAAAACACGACCACCAGCCGTAATGAGCTCGCCATCAGGGTTCAAAGCCGTACCGGCATGGAAAACGATAACCCCATCGAGGTCCTGGGCCTCTTCCAGGCCAAGGATAACCTTGCCCTTTTCATAAGACCCTGGGTAGCCTTCGCTTGCCAAAACAACGCTCACTGCCCATTTGTCGGACCAGGAAAGAACAATATCCTCGGGACGACCTTCTGCAACAGCAAGCATGATGTTCACCAGATCACCCTCAAGGCGAGGCAATACCACCTGGGTTTCAGGGTCGCCGAAGCGCGCATTGAACTCCAGCACTTTCGGGCCTTCGGGCGTAAGCATGAACCCGCCATACAGGCAGCCACGATAGTCGTTTTCGAACGGATCCTTTGCCGTAGCGGCAGCGGACTGCTCCATGATGGAAATCATGGTTGCCATTTCTTCTTCAGTGACAATAGGCACCGGGGAATACACACCCATGCCGCCCGTGTTGGGACCAAGGTCACCATCGTAGGCGCGCTTGTGGTCTTGCGCGGGAGCCATACAAAATGCCTTGCCATTGGAAACGAAAGCCAGAAGCGAGCACTCGGGACCGGTCAGCATTTCCTCCACAACAACAGTCTGACCCGCATCGCCAAAGCTGCCGTCAAAGCAAGCCTCAACGGCATCAAGCGCCATATCAAGCGTTTCGGCAACCACAACACCCTTGCCCGCGGCAAGGCCGTCAGCCTTAACGACCAATGGGGCGCCCAGCTCTTCGCAGTATGCGCGAGCAGAAACGGCGTCGGTGAAGCTCTGATAACGTGCCGTAGGAATACCGTTTGCGTCCATGAAGCGCTTGGAATAAGTCTTGGAGCCTTCCAGCTGGGCGCCTTGCGCATCAGGGCCGAACACGGGAATGCCCGCTTCGCGGAGAACGTCAGCAACACCAGCCACGAGGGGAGCCTCAGGGCCGATTACAACCAATTCGATGTTGTGAGCCTGGGCAAATGCAAGTACCGCCTGAGCGTCTTCAGCATTGAGATCCTTAACGTTGCGAGCGATGTTTGCCGTACCACCATTACCGGGAGCCACGTACAGCTCGGTGCAACGAGGCGATTTCGCAAGCGCCCACGAAATAGCATGCTCACGGCCACCGCCGCCAAGAACCAGAATGTTCATGGTTCAAACCTTTCTTGTTTGATGCCAAAAAGCACCCCCGCAGGTTATTCCGCGAAGGTGCTTTGCTTGTTTTGCTTTACTGGGTGAAGCCCATATTGCTAGCGGCTCTCCCAGCCATTGAAGATAGTCTGGTTGCGGTCAGGGCCAACAGCGATGATGGACGCCTTTACGCCAGAAACCTCTTCAAGGTACTTAACGTAGCTCTGCGCATTTGCGGGCAGGTCTTCGAACTTCTTGCAATCGGAGATATCGACGCCCTCCCAGCCAGGAAGTTCTTCGTAAATAGGCGTTACGTTTTTCGGATAGATAACCGAATGCTGCATAGGGAAGTAGTCGTAACGCTGACCGTCTGCCTCATAAGCAACGCATACTTTGATGCGGGGAACGCAGGAAAGAACGTCAAGTTTGGTAAGAGCCATGTCGGTCATGGAGTTGACCTCTACCGCGTAGCGAGCCTGAACTGCATCGAACCAACCGCAGCGGCGCTTGCGACCGGTGGTTACACCGTATTCGCCGCCCGTCTTGCACAGAAGCTCGCCAGTTTCGTCATGAAGCTCTGTAGGGAACGGACCGGAGCCAACGCGCGTGATGTACGCCTTAGCAATGCCCAGGACCTTGCCGATTGCCTTCGGACCCACACCAGAACCGGTGGGCGCGCCGCCAGCGCAGCAGGAAGAAGAGGTTACGAAGGGATAGGTGCCATGGTCGACGTCGAGCATGGTGCCCTGAGCGCCTTCGAACAGCACGTTCTTGCCAGCACGGAGTTCCGCATTCAGCAGCTGCGTGGTTTCGGCCATATGATCGCGCATAACGTCGGCGTAGGGGAGATACATCTCGCAGATCTGATCAACCGTATAAGGTTCAAGATCATAGATCTTGGTAAGGATCTGGTTCTTTAGGAACAGGGCAGCTTCAACCTTCTCACGGAAGATCTTTTCATCGAGCAGGTCCTGAACACGGATGCCGCAACGGGAGATTTTATCTTCGTAAGCAGGGCCGATACCACGCTTAGTAGTGCCGATCTTGTGCTTGCCCAGATGGCGTTCAGACGCACCATCGAGATCGATGTGGTACGGCATGATGATGTGAGCGTCACAGGAAATGCGCAGACGATCGCAGGAGAAGCCTTCGCCCTGCAGCATGTCCATCTCTTCAACGAGAACCTTCGGGTCGATAACGCAACCGTTGCCGATAACAGGCGTGATGTGATCATACATAACGCCAGAAGGAATCAGATGAAGCGCCAGCTTGGTATCGCCGTGGATAACCGTGTGGCCTGCGTTGTTTCCGCCCTGATAACGAACAACGTAATCGTAGTCGCTCGAAATAAGGTCAGTGATCTTGCCTTTGCCCTCGTCGCCCCACTGAGCGCCAAGGAGAACCGTGCTTGGCATGAAAGGTCCTTTCGATGTTTTAATAATTAGCCAGGTGCAACGCACCAAAGCGCGCAACAAGCCCTAGCAACCAAAATCATACTACAGTTGAATCAAATTGCTTCGCGGATCAACAGTTCCCATCAAGGCTGCAACGTCTGAATGGCATGTAAACAAAATCACCTGCCGATACCGTGCCAATTCCGCCAAAGCACGGGCAGCTTGCGCGCGCCGCTCGTCGTCGAAATTGACCAATATGTCGTCGCACAGCACGGGAAGCCCGCGGCCAACATTTACAGCCGAAAGAAGAAGGGCAATACGCAGGCTCAAATACAACTGCTGACGCGTACCCAGCGAAAGCAGATGAGGTGGGCGCACGGTTTTAACCGCATCAATCACTTCTAGTTCACCCTGGGCGTTCATGCGCACCTGCCGCCAGGCACCATCGGTCATCTGCGAGAGCAAGCGCGAAGCGGTGCGGTATACCTCAGGTTGGCTTTTGCGCTCCCATTCGGCAATTGCCGCTTCAAGGGACCGTTTGGCAATGAACAGCACCGAGAGCCTTCGGTACGTTTCCCGCAGGCGCGCCTCCACCTCTTCGCATTTGAACTTCGCCTCGTCGAAATCGGTTGAGCTGCGAGCAGCAGCCAAACGTTCCGACAGCTCTCCATGCTGGCGATCTGTTTCGGCCGCTGCAGCCGCCGTCTTAGCACGGTCCTGCTCTTTGCGCTCGATGGCTTGGGATATCGCCTCCAGCGATGCGCCATCGTCGAAGCCTGCCTTGCGGCACAGCTCCACGCGTTGGTTTTTGCATTCGGCTAGCTCCTTGCGAATACTTGCACACTGAAGGGATCGTGCCTGATGGTTCAGGTTTTCTGTTGCGCAAGAAGTGCGGTAATCGTCAAGCTGATCCAGCAATCGGCGAGCACGACGAAGAGAACCAGCAGCAGCCTTCAGGCCGTTCGCCTCCAAAAAACTTACGACTTGGACGTCGAAATCGCGGAGAGACCGCTCGCAAGCTTCCACTGTTTTCTTATCCTGCTGAACCACCCAGTCGCGCTTCTTTAGCTCCTCGTCGAGCTCGTCTTCGCCAGGAATCGGCTTCAACGCTATCGAAACACCTGCCGCACCGATTACCAGGGCAAACGCAACCAGGGCCACTCCGGCAATCAAGTAAGAGACACCGCCATGATCAGGGGAGCTGTACAAAACAAACGAACCGGCGAACGCCATAAGCAGCGTTAACGCCAAAGCCAATCCGAGTTTCACTTTGCGCTGCGAAGCAAACTGGATCTTGCTGTCGGCGGCCTTTGCCCGCTCGGCAAACACTTCGTAATCCGACTGAGAGCGAACAGCATCCATGCGTGCAGCATCTAGAGAATGCTCCAATTTTGCGCGACGGCGCTCGAAATCTTCAAGGCTATCTGCAAGCTGATACTGATCTTCCCTGCTCAAGCCGACCAGTTCGGCGAGCTCATGCGGCGGCTCTCCCTCATGCATGGAGGCTTCATCCTCCAAACGCAACGCCTCATGGAGCGATGTGCGCGATTCTTCGATAGAACGATCAATTTCCTCCACACGAACGCGGAGTGTTTTCAGGCCTTCTATTTCCGCATTAAGCTGCTGCTGCGTTTGCGCAAGCAAATCTCTCCGCGGACCCCACAAGGCAAGCATTTTCTCCTGTGCGCGCAGCGCATCTGCCTCTTCACGCCCTTGATGAACCAACTCGCGCAAACGAAGCCGCTCTTCCGTTAAGTTAGGCACCGAATTCGGATTCTTAGCGGAGCGGGAAAGCTCCTGCTTGATACGTTCGTTCACTTCGTCAAGCGCATGAGCAGGGGAAGACCCTGTACCAGAACCAGCGGTAAGCAAATGAGCCGTTACTTCGTTATGGCGATCGAGACGCAAAAGCTCATCGCTCGTTAACGCGAAAATGGTGTTGTAGGTTTCCTGGTCAATGTCGGCAAGCAGCCCTGTAGGAACGGTTATCCCTTCGCTGTTCTTGGCGCGCTTGACCTCGGACACTTCGCCATTCGAGCTGTCGCGGAAGAAGAGGCTCCCTACACGCTCTGCCGATTCGGGACGATACGAATTGCCCTGACCCCTAGAGCTCGGCCAACCGAACAAAACGCCCTTCACCAATTCATTGAGCGTGGTTTTGCCAGCTTCATTGGGGCCGTATACCACATTCAAACCAGGAGAAAACGGGCCTACAATAATGTTCGAGAATTTCCCGAAACTCGACATCTTCACATGCTCAAGAAATAAGGGGCTGATGCGTGCCTCGCCACTGGTATTTTTCTTTTTGCCCATTAAGCCTCACGCCCCAACAGATCGAGCACAAGCGTTTCAGCCTCATCGCACAAAGAGGGCATTGCGCGACCAAGGGTTTTAGGCAAAGGAAGGTCGCGGCTGCAGAATTCGTCTTCCACACCCTGAAGCGCCGCCGCATCACCTTTGCGATACTCATCGAGCGCACCAAGGTATGCCGCAGGGAACAGACCCTCGGTACGAAGAGCCTCTTTGTTGAAAGGAACCGAAGTGCAGCCCCAGATATCGTCGATAAAGAAAAACGGATACGAGTCGTTCACCGCCTGACGAAGATCATCAAGCACACGAGCGTCAAGGCGAGAGTGGAGGCTCGTCTTGCCAGTAAGGATCACACGGAATATCATGCGCTGACAGCACGCATCGGCATTGGCGGCGAACTGTGCAGAAACAATGCGCTCCTGAACATCGGCAACCGTTGGGCACTCAGACACATCCACCTCCAACCGGCACCATTCAACTTGCGCCATGGGAAGGAAGTCTGCCTGAACGGGGGACCCCTGCGAAAGCGTAACCTGATACACCCCATGAGGGCCGGTTTCCACCACACTCCTGCCCTGAGGGCACCCAGAAAAGGCAATGCGCGGGCATTGAGAAGTGGGCAGCAGGCGCGGCTGATGGACATGACCGCACGCCCAATAATCAACATCTCGCGAAAGCAAGATTTTAGGTTGCACTGGCGAGCGTGTGGGATCAATATCGAGGCCTGTATGCAGAACGCCAACCATAAAAGGTGCCTGAACTCCCAGCTCACGCTGGGCAGTTTCACGTGAAACCCCTTCAGAGATATCAACACCAGCAGGCCAAGATTGGCTGAAGTACCCGCGTCCGCCAATCAATGCAAGGGGTTCGCCTTCACGTTCGTACAGCGCAAAGCTGGGCTTGCCCGCGCCCAGCAAATGGGCGTTTTCCGGCAAGGCAGAAAAGCTGTTATCCCACGATGTAAAGGGATCATGATTGCCCGTTACAAAGTACACGGGAATGCCCGCATCGTTGAGCCTTTCCAAACCCGATACAAACAGAGAAAAATCGGCATACGAAGGGCGCGAATCGTCGAAGATGTCGCCCGCAACCACCACAAAATCGACCTGCTTTTCTATAGCGGTGTCGACAATGCGCCGATACGCATCTGGGATTGCCTTCAGCAGCACGTCGGCCCACAAGGGCGAGCTTGCGCGGAGCCCCTTGAACGGCGCCCCCAAATGCAAGTCGGCTGTATGTATGAACGTAATCGTGCTCAACCCAGCCTGCCTCTCGTAAGACTAGTAACGCGAATCGTCGAAATGATTAGTGAACTTGGTGAATTCAGGGATGAATGTAAGCGGAATATCGCGCGTCGGGCCACTACGATTCTTCGCCACAATAAGCTCCGCCATGCCCCAGTCAGGGCGGCTGTCCGATTCGGCCTCGGCTTCTGTGGTGCTTCGGTCGATGAACATAACAATGTCGGCGTCCTGTTCGATGGAGCCCGATTCGCGAAGGTCGGAAAGCATCGGGCGCTTGTCGGTACGCGACTCAACACCACGGGAAAGCTGCGAAAGCGAAATAATGGGCACTTCGAGTTCCTTTGCCAGAACTTTCAGACCACGTGAGATTTCGGCAACCTCAACGGCGCGGTTGTTGGGATGGGGGATTACCGGCTGCATAAGCTGCAGATAGTCAACAATGATCAAGCCGTTCTTCTTGTTGCGCATCATACGGCGTGCCTTGGTGCGCAGCTCGACAATAGAAAGACCGGCTGAGTCGTCAACATACAACTCGCAATTGGAAAGGTCGCTGGAAGCCTGGATAAGCTGGCTCCAATCCCCTTCGGTAAGCTGACCGTTGCGCATGCGCGAAAGAGCAAGGCCCGCTTCCGCCGCCAAAAGCCTCTGCGTGATTTCGTTGGAACTCATTTCCAAGCTGAAGAACGCCACAGGTGCGCCAGACTTAGCGGCATTGGCCGCAAGGTTCATGGCGAACGATGTTTTGCCAACAGCAGGACGGGCAGCCAGAATGATAAGGTTACCCGGGCGCAAACCGCAGAAGAGCTTATCCACATCGATGAAGCCGGTGGGCACGCCTTGGAGCATGCCTTCACGGTTGCCCATTTCGGCAATTTCCTCATTCGCTTCTACCAGCAATTCCTGAATGCCCTTAAAACTGGAATTTACCGTTTGCTCGGTAACGCCGAACAACGCCGCTTCCGACTGAGAAATAAGCTCCTTCGGATCGGCAGGAGAATCGTAGGCAAGCGACGTGATTTGAGCCGCGCTCATAAGGAGTTCACGACGAATGGCGTCACGGCTTACAATTTCAGCATGATGCTGCCAGCTGGTGAACGCAAACGTGTTGTCAGCAAGCTCCAGCAGATACTGCTGGCCACCAACTGCTTCCAGCTGTCCCGCTGCCTTCAGGTTGTCGGAAACGGAAATAACATCGATCGGGATGGAACGCGCGTTCATTTCGCGCATTGCTTCGAAGATCATCTTGTGAGCTGGTCGGAAGAAGCTTTCGGGCTTCAGTTTCAAGGACACTTCCTCAAACACGCCCGTCGACAAAAGGCATGCCGCTAAAACCGTTTGCTCAGCCTCAATGTTCTGAGGCAAAGACTTGCGCGCTTCAGAAGCTGGCTGATTGTTTTCAGGCATGGGGGTCTGCTCCTTGGTGGTTCGATGGTTTGCACCCTCATAATACCTGCTTTGTTGTTTAGTCCCTATAGAGGACCAAGCAACAACACCAAATAGCAAGACCCTGTCGAGGAAATGTCCTCGACAGGGCCGCAATCAGGCTCCACTCAACTTGGCAATTAGTACAGTGGCGGGGAAGTTTTGTAGGAGTCCAAGTCGGGGAGCACTTCTTTATATTGATTGAGGCGTGCGCGGATGATGGGTCGGATATTGGACAGCTGCCTGCCCGTTACCGTTTCCTTTTCCGCATAAGGCCGCAAGGCTTCGGCGAGGTCGGCATCACCCACGGTGTCCCGTATCCAACCCGCGTAGTACTCAACCCCAATCAGGTTAACTTCCCCATGCACCTGATAAGCGACATACGGGCTTATAGGCTTCAGGAACTCAACACTATCAGGAAAGCTACGCAGATGCTTTGGCTGTGCGCCGCCGCAGCGGGAAAACAAAACGCCAACAGCGGACTCATCGAGCGGCAGAAAACGGCTCCAATGACGAACCTGATCCTCGCTGGGAAGAGGAAGGGCATTGACGTTTCTCACCTTCTCCTGCTCAATCTCTTCTTGCATCAGCTGGCTTTTGATGGGATTCAGCGCCTCTTTCCCCCAGGAACGAGCGTCAACCGAATCGCTACCGGGCTTCTTTTCGCCGTCCATCTAGCATCACTCATCCTCTTCCTGGCCAAGCACGCCGTGAGCCTCGAGTTCATCGGCTACGTACCCAAGCCCCTCAGCTTCCAAGGCCGAACGCTTCAACCAGCCGTGGGCAACGTCACAACCTTCCAAGCGATAGAAATGGCTTTTCAGTTCTTCAGTCTTTTCCCTGTCGAGCTGACGTCCCGAAACATCCTTGTAGGCCCATTCATGCGTTTCCTCGTTGTAGGTTGGCAGACAGTAGGCAATCTCGTATGAGGTTTGGGGCACCTTCGGGTTCTGAGGCTGGTCATAGACATAATCCGAGAATATCTCCACCTCACGTGTGCGCCCCTGAAGCTGCCAAATTGCGCGATCGAGGTCGTAGACTTTCTTCCCCAACCAAATGACGTCTTCGAAGCTCTTGTTCCACCCCGTGCAAGCGTTGAGGAATTTCGGCTCCCCGTCAGGCGTCATTCCCTCGAAGTCCTTGCCATACGGATTCACCAGGTCAGTCCACGCCCAGTCGCACAAACCGACCGTGTTTTTCCATGAACGGTTGTAGTAAATAGTCCAGGCTACCGCCTTTGCGCACGGCTTCTTGTAAATTCCTTCATCCGAATAGTCGATCATTTCGGGATCGCAGAACGGCACCAGCTTCTTGCCCATGATTTCCGCCAGACGAGCAGCCGATACATCGGGCTCTCTACCCTGAGCGTAGTTCTGGGAGGGAGTCCAATAGCAGGGGAAGTCCAAATCGTGGCTGTTGATATCGCGATCGGTAAGGATTGAAGCGAAACCCCAGTCAGCCGAAGTGCGCGGATCGTAATGATGCCCATAGCTGTACTGAAGAACAGGCAGCATGCCAGTAGACGAATCTTCTTCCCAGCGTCCCCATTTTTCAGCACATGGCTGTAGGCCCAATGCAAGATCGGCGCCGATATCGGCCAAATTAACGATCGATGAGATGAGGGCGTTGGCAAATTCAATGGTGCCCATCTTTTCGAATGGCAGGTTTGAATCGATTTCCTTGCCTGGTCCGATCAGCCCCTTTTCATAGAGCCTCATCAGCCAAAAGGTGATGGGCATAAACGAATTGGCATTCATGCCAACACGGTTAAGCAAGGTTGCTGCCTTGGCGGTGTTTTCCGTGATGACCCCATCATGTGCTGCCTTGTCCTGCGGAGTAAACCAGTGGAAGCCGATACACATCGCTTCGTTTCCGTAATAGTTTGAGGTTCTACCCCGGCATGCACGGACACAACCTACGCAGCCATAGGGCCTGCTTGACACTCCCGTTCCGTAAAAGCGAGTCGAATTACCCGGAGGTGATGAAATATCCTGCATGCCTATGTATTTGTTTGGATTATCGGCATGACTGCCCCAGGTATATTGCTGAGCCCACAGACGCGCGTCCATCATCGCCTGAGGATCGGCAATCTCGATGCTCTTCGTGCCCAAAAATCCTATTGCCTTCAGGTTCTTAGCTGCCCATACGCCGCCAAAACCACCTTGGCCAATAACATGAGCCATATCGGAAACCAACGAGGAAAGCGGACCATAATTCTCCGGATTCGGACCCGTGGTAAGAATTGCAGGGCGCTGAGTGGTTTTTTCCGCATCGCGCCATCCAGACGCGATGGTGTTCCAATCGCCCGCATGGTAATCGTGGACCATCTGAGGCATCAGGGCTTCCTGTGTTTCCTGAGTATCAAGGCCCCAGAGCGACTCAGCGTCATTGAAGGTTACTCGGTCGTTGACAACGCTGATCCACACCTTACGCTTAGCCTGCCCCAAAAGGACAAAAGCATCATATCCAGCGTGCTTCATCATCGGTCCAAAACGTCCGCCCATGTTCGAGCGCGTAAACCAGGGGGTAGGATACCCCTGCGTACCAACTGCCACCATTTCGGCACGGCCGCCACCCGAGGGGGTTGGCGTGCCCGCAATAGGGGACGTTGCCAGAGCGCACACGTTCTTTGGGTCAGCAGGGTCGGTGATAGTTTTATCCTCGCAATAATCCCAGAACAACGCGGCAGCCATTCCGTGACCGCCGATCCATTCTTCATACTTAGACGTCGGGACGGTTTCGTACGTTTCCTTGTCGAGGTGCAAGATCAAGATCTTGCCCGCAAATCCATTTGCCATTTGTTTTCACCTACCCTTATTTCTTCGCAGAGCTGCCTTCACTACCAGGATTGCCGGTAGCGCCAACGGCATACGTCATCATCGATGGCCAACTTGTTCCCGTTCGCAGATCCACGTCATATTGGGATCCGCCGGTTTCCTTGGGGAGTTCTTTAACGAATTTAATGGCACGTTCAGGGCATACCGATTCACAGGCGCGGACGCCATCGGGTCCGACCTCGTGCTCCCAAAACGGCGTATTAGTGCAGAGGTCGCATTTCTGAGAATGCTTATCTTCGTTGTTCCACTGCAATCGAGAGGGAGAGTTAGGGCACGCGGAAATACACTGCATGCATCCAATGCACTTGTCTGGGTCAACCACGCGCACGTTATCGTTTTCTTCGTCGATGTGGCAAGCTCCCGTAGGGCACACCGAAACGCACTTAGGCTCTGCGCATTGATGACATTGGAAAATGGTCATGTCATAGGGGAAATGCTGGAATGAATCGCCCACAATCTGGATTCGCGCAAGACCAGGGTTTGTTACCCCGTAATGGGTCATTGCGCACGCCATCATGCAATTCTGACATCCGCAGCATCTCATGCTATCTACGATGAGATATCCACCTGAAACAGGAAACGCCACATCGATATTGTTATTACGCGCGAATACCATGATGCCGCTCGTACCCAACGTTGTAGCAGCCAGCAATGTACCAGCCAACGCAACAAACTTACGGCGTGTTACCCCTTCGGGTTTTTGGTTCTCTGACGCTTTGGACGTCAGATTCTCTTCGTTGTTCTCCGACGTACTGCAAGGGGGATCTTTCTGCAGCTCGGAGTCTTCATACTGCTTTGACATTATGTCTGCCCTTTCGTTTCGAGCAATTCCCTTGGGGGGAAGGGAATCTCAAAATCTATTACGAGCAGACCGCCATACCGACATACCCATGCAAGGCAAAATATATGGGTCAAACGTTTGGGATCTATAGGTTAGCTATTGAATGGCGGATACTGCTCGGCGAATAGGGAATTGTTCTCGATAAAGGCGAATTGTTGTCACTTAATCGCCTAAAGCATTACTTTGCTTTTTGCTCTTCGGAAACAATGTCCTCATACCAACCAGGGTGTTCCTTCTTCGCTTCCTCTTCTGGCATCCAGCCATGGATCATAGAGGGAAAGGTCTTCCACGACCAAGGAACCAGAACCGCAAAGAACACATGGGCAAGAAGGAACAGGAGCATGGCAACCGTGCCGATATCGTGCAACAGCGTTGCAGCCGAAACCACAAATTCAGGAAGATCGATAGAATGCTGGATCGACTTGATAATGCCCGTGAAAGCCATTAGAGCGCCCACGAAAATCGCAAAGACATAGGCCATGTTTTCGCTCTGGAAGTATTTCTTTTCTTTTGGATACTTTGCTCTTTTGAATCCCAACTGAGCGCCATAGTGGTTCAGCGTCGAAGAGATTGCGTCCTTGTTAGGAAGATGTTCTTTCATGCGCGCCGGCTCGGAAATGGCATTGCCGATGTAATAGAACGTCCCGAACAGAAATGCGCATGCCGCTACGAAATGGACGTTCAGGGCAATTACAGCTTCTTCACTGGTTGAAACAAAGCTGATAAAGAAGCTTAATCCCATGATGATGCCCGAGATCAGTAGAAACAGCGTGCCTAAAGCATGAGGCCAGTGTTCCACACGAGCCGCAACGTCGTGGCGATAGATCTTTCCATTCTTGCGATAGGGCTTCGTTCTCTTGGTGAAGTAGGTGAGTATCAGCCCTAAGCAAGGCATAAGAAGAAGCAGCCACAAACAATGGTCGAACAGAAGGGAGCTTGATACGCTCATAACGATCTCCTTTCGCTATAAATCGCTTTGCATGGGATGCGATATGGAGATCTGTTTTTAATCAGGCTAGCACCGCAAGCAACATACCTGAAATAAAGCCTGCTACTGGTCTTATTAACTATATGAACATGTTATAAATCTTTTTTAAGAACCATTTTTTAATGATTCGGCGCGACGTACTGCAAACCACCATCTCGATGCCACTCGATAAACGACCCATGACCAGCTTGCACATGTCAAAATTCGAGCACAGTCACACATTGCAAAGCACGGTTTGCTATTGCCTTTCACCTAGAAACAAAGAAAGGCCACCCAAATGGGTGGCCTTTCAAAAAAGCAGATAAGAAACTACTCAGCAGCTTCTTCGGTTGCCTCTTCTGCCTCTACTGCTTCTTCAGCAGCTTCCTCGGCAGGAGCAGCGAAGGTTGCCTCGTCACCTACGAGCAGAGCGAGGTTAGCCTTGATGTCGCGATAGAGAGACACAACAACGGTGTGCTCGCCAGCGGACTTGATGGCATTCTTGATCTCAACGCGACGGCGGTCGATGTCGAGGTCAGCCTGAGCCTTAACAGCGTCAGCTACCATCTGAGCGGTTACGGAGCCAAAGAGAACGCCCTCTTCGCCTACGCGAACCTCAACCTTTACGGTAAGAGCCTCGAGCTGAGCCTTCATCTTGTTGGCATCAGCAATGCGGTTCTCTTCGCGAGCGGCGATGTTGTGCTTGCGCTGCTCGAGCTGCTTCAGGTTGCCCTTGGTTGCCAGAACGGCCATACCCTGGGGAAGCAGGTAGTTGTTAGCAAAGCCGGGAGCTACGTCTACAACGTCGCCTTCGCCGCCCTTGTTCTTAACTTCGGTAAGAAGGATAACTTTCATTTCATCCTCCTCTTTAGCGATTACGGCGATCGCCGCGGCCGCTTACAGCAGGCACAGCGTAGGGCATGAGAGCCATTTCGCGTGCGCGCTTAACAGCATTGGCGATATCGCGCTGGTGCTGGGTGCAAGCGCCCGTAACACGGCGGGGCTTGATCTTCCCACGGTCAGTAACATACTTGCGCAGCATCTGAGTGTCTTTGTAGTCGACGTATTCCGCATGATCCTTGCAGAACTGGCAATACTTTCGACGAGGCTGCTTGGTGTAGTCAGACATGTTAACCTCTTTCGAATGATTAGAACGGAATGTCGTCGTCGTAAACGGAAGCATCTACAACCGGTGCAGCCATCGGGGCTGCCGCCATCGGTGCCTGAGCCATAGGCGCTGTCATGGGTGCCGCGGCGCGAGGAGCACCATCGTTGCGGCTGGTCATGAACTCGATCTCATCAACAATGACTTCGATCTTGCTACGCTTCTGGCCATCGCGTTCCCACTGGCTCCAACGAAGCTTTCCTTCGATGGCTACCTTGCTACCCTTGGAAAGGAAGCGGGAAACGCTCTGTGCGCGAGCACCAAACATAGTGCAATCAATGAAGTTGGGGTAATCTTCCCATTCACCCGTCTGCTGGTTCTTGCGGCGATCGTTGACTGCGACACCAAAGCCCAGAACAGGCATGCCACTTGCAGTGGAACGCAAATCGGGATCACGAGTAAGGTTTCCGCTGATTACAACTCGATTGATACTCATATCGATACCTCTTTCACAACGTGGACTAGTCCGTCCACCTTTTGATTTCCTTGAAAATTAATCGCGATCGGTGCGAGCAACGATCATGTGACGTACAACAACATCGGAGATGCGGAGTACGCGGTCGAGTTCAGCAATGTTGCTGGGCTCTGCATGGAAATCGATAAGGGTGTAATCACCGTCGGTCAGACCGTTGATTTCGTAAGCGAGCTTGCGCTTACCCCAGTTATCAACATTATCAACGACACCGTTACCTTCTGCGAGGGCGGTCTCGATACGCTTCATAACAGCGAGACGAGATTCTTCGTCGATAGACGGAGCTACAAAATACAAGAGTTCATAAGCCTTCATCAGTTCACCTCCTCTGGACTTACGGCTTCGGGTTCAAAGGCTACCCCGAAGCAGGAAATTAGCCTTGTTAGGTTACCAAACAAGGAAAGGAAGAACTAATGACTCTACGAGAACTCACGGTTTGCACACATTAGCCTTACAGATTTCCTGAAACCATCCTATTCCCCTTATCTGAAATTGGTGCGAAAAGCATGCGAAACTCCTGCGAAAGCTTGGCGGCGGCCCGGTTTCCGCATAAGCCTCATACCTTGTTTCCGAATAACGGATTCAGCGCGCAAAAAACGAGAGCCGGCATCGCTGCCGGCTCCCTCGACCGAGTTTTCTATTCCTCGGTTGCTTCTCCCTGTTCTTTAGGATCGAGGGTTCCCTCCACCTCAAGCTCAAGCTTGAGGTTTTCCATAAAGTTGGGAGCAGGACCGATGTAGACAACCTCACGTTCAATGCCGTCCTCATCGTAAAGGTAGCCAAATGCGTATCCCTGCTCTTCGCCAGGCAAACCACCTTCGGCGATAAGCGCGTCCTTCTGGCCTTCATCGGTGTCAACATAGCCGTCATAGCAGAAAGCGTATGCCGTAGCGCCGCGAGCGCCCTGGACCTCTTTACGGGCAGCCAGGAAGCACTCCTCGGCATCGTCGCCCGGATGCGTTTCAATGAAGAGATTTTCCTTTACCGCAAGACCAGTGAAGGGGATAACTTCTTTGCCCTCTTCCATCTTGTCGGCAGCTTCGTCCAAAACAGCGACGATAACAGCCTTCAGCACGTCGTCAACGTCTTCTACGGGGATATCGTTTTCGGGATCTACCACACGATCTACCATGGTCGTCCTTTCCCTTTTCTTCTAAACCAATGCAGCCCAGTGTACTCTCGCGAGCAAAAAAGCCCAACCCAAACTCCGCCAACGAGCACAACCCATCCATGAAGGCTGGGAATATAGGGACAGGTCCCATATCCCCAGCCTAAGGAAAAGATCCCACCGCAAGAGATTGTGCAGGGGGCGCTACCTCAGTGCGCTACAACTAGGTGAGAAAATGGACCTATCCCTATACTTCCAGATATGGAGCTTTGGCTGTCTATACGAAAAAAGGCCCGCCAAAGGCAGACCTTAAAACACTGGCGGAAGGGGAGGGATTTGAACCCTCGTTACCGGGAGTACCGGTAAAACGGTTTTCGAGACCGCCGCATTCAGCCGCTCTGCCACCCTTCCAAAATATGTATCAGCCACCAAAGGAGCTGGTGAAAAAGAAAGCGCCCAAACAGGCGCTTTCGAAAAATCACTGGCGGAGAGATGGGGATTCGAACCCCAGATACGCTTTTGGCGTATACACGATTTCCAATCGTGCTCCTTAAGCCAGACTCGGACATCTCTCCAGCTGCAGCGCTTCCCGCGCATGCAAGGATGTACTTTACACCATCTTAGTACCGGCTGACAAGAGAAAAATAGCCATCTTCTGACAAGATTTTTAAAGGAACTTCAAAAAGGTCGGAGACACACTCGGTAGTAAGGGCTTCCTCCTTGGGCTTGTCCCCGTAAAGTTTGCCGTCTTTGATCATTACCACACGCTTGATTTCAGGAATAATGTCTTCGGGATAGTGCGTAACCAAAATAATCGACTTGCCAGCAGCAACTAAATCACGCATTGCCTTGCGAACAAAATACATGCCTTCAGGATCGAGCGCCGTAGTTGGCTCGTCGAACACCAATACTTCAGGGTCATGGACAAGCGCACGGGCAATAAGCACGCGACGAGCCTGGCCAGAAGACATCGTCATGATGTCTCGATCGGCGTGCTCTTTCATTCCCAGGAATTCCAAAGCACGCAAGGCCTTTTCCTTACCTGCTTCGGTCATGTTGTGGCGGCGGGGAACACCAAGAACGCCAAACAACCCGCCATACACCACATCAAGAGCTGGGAGATGAACGGTTATCTGATCTTGCATCGTTGAAGAGACAATACCCAAGCATTGCTTAACCTCTTCTAGGGTGACCAACGACTTTCCTTTGAACAGCACCGGGGGCTCATCGCGATAAAGAGGAAACACTTCGCGGGTTATGAGGTGGATAAAGGTCGATTTTCCAGCGCCATTAGGGCCAATAAGGGCAATGCTTTCGCCTTGCTGCAGGGTGAAGTCCCCTACATTCAAAATCTCTTTTCCCTTACGACGAACTACAGCGTCATGAAGCTCAATAAGAGGCGGTTTCGTTTCCATTGTTTGCCTTTCTAGATAAACCAAGGCCACCTCATGCGAGGTGGCCTTGGGAAAGCCTGGTTAATTGGTTTTTACTGACCAGAATTCTCGGAATCTGAGCTCTGCTCATTGGAAGATTCCGATGAGCCCTCCGTAGCCGACGCACCAGCATTGGTATCAGCGGAAGCCCCATTGCTAGAACCATCGGAGTTATCGCTCGACGAATCGCTGTTGTCGTATTTGGTCATATCAAGGTTGTAGGGGACATTCTCGGGCATATCGTTGTTCTGGATGTCCGCCTGAGCCTTGTAGTCGTTGAACCAATCGGAATATGCCGTGGACTTGTTCTGATCCTTCACAATGTTCGAAATGTAGTCAACGAACTCCTGAGGGTATGCAGAAAGGCTGGTTGCCTTGCCGTCGCAGGTGAACTCATCGGTGCACTTGATGATGTGAATGCCGTAATCGCTCGTTACCAAACCAGATACCTGGCCAACGGAAAGGCCATCAAGGGCGTCGGTGTAGTCGGTTACAAAGGAATTGATAGCGTCCCAACCAACATTGCCACCGTCGGCCGCAGAGGCTGTATCGGTGGAGTACTGCTTGGCAGCTTCGGCGAAGTCAAGCGTTCCCGCGTTGATCTGATCGAGCACTTCCTGAGCCTTTTCAGTGTCACTCGAAGCGAACAAGATATGAGAAGACTTCTTAGCACCATTAAACATGGTGTAATACGTGTTCAGCATATCTAGAACTTTAGAATCATCAGCGGTGGCTGCATCTCCAGCAACCGCGTCCTCCAAGGCCTTATCAAGCAAGCCAGCTTCGACGGACTCGCGATACTGATCCTCGGTCAAACCAGCAGAGGATAGAGCCTGCCTCCAAGCATCATCGCTGTCGTAGTTGGCCTTCATGTTGTTGATCTCATCGTCAACCTGAGACTGTTCAACCGTGATGCCCTTTTCGTCGCACGCCTGTTTCTTCAGCTCGTTTTCGACGTAGTAATCGATCACCTGATCGCGAACGGTGGCAGGGTCAAAGGAATTCTCCTTCATCCAATTGCCCCAGTCGTCGTCGCTGGTGAGGTCTGAGCTAGTGCGGAAGTCCTGAATGTACTTAGTGATGGTGTCTTCCTGAATCTCAGCGCCATTTACCGTTGCTGCAACGCCGCCGGTATAGCCGTAATTCGTGCCACCACAACCAACCAAGGCAATGCAGCAGGCAGCGGATACGCCGACAACAGAAATCTTGCGAAGAAGAGCTCCGTGCTTCATGTATGTTCCTTTTTCCTACGGTACGAAACGAGGTCGCACCCGATGAGCAGGTGCAACGCATGCTATTTTTGCACAACGTCAATTTCGTGATTTCGTTCGCACAATTTGCCCACGTATCACCGCTGTTTAATCACACCCCCTCCATAAAAGGAGCTTCCCCTATCGAGGTCGGCGAACAGCGACAGCCCTGGCGCTCGAAATTTCCGAGCAGCGTGCCAATCGCTCCGAAAAACCCGATTCGGACGCAGCGTCCTGTTTCACGTGAAACGAAATATCTTGCACTCCACCCAGATAATCCACTTTTTGTTGCATGACCACACAACTCCTCGTTGTGAAAACAAAAATCTCGGCTTTCTTGCAGCTTTTTTGCGATTGCGGACTCCTTTCCCCATCTGCAAAGCGGAAGGGGACTGCTCCACAACTGATTTGCTGCGATTCCGGGCCGCAATTTGCGCCTTTACGCCCTGCGACAATCCGTAATCGCAATAAGTTGCAGTTCGGGCCATATTTTTGTTTTCAGACCCTTAGGACAGCCCCAGGATGGAGCTACAGGCGAAAAGCCCCAAGAATGGCAACTCGGAATAACCCTGTATAGCACCAGGAACAGAGCAGTCCGGACACGGCGCATCTTTATCTGTGCGGTTCTTATTGCAGGCGACACTTTAAACCAGAAAGGCTGGACGATACATCGTCCAGCCTTTTAGTTAGTCAGCCTTCTTGATTTATTTCCCTCCAGACAACCCTCTGCGTAGGGAGAAGCCGGGTTGAAAGAAACTGATCTATTTATTCTTTGCTTCCTTGCGACGCTGAGTAGCGGAAAGGGTGCGTTTACGGAGACGAATAGACTGAGGCGTTACCTCTACCAGCTCGTCGTCTTCAATGTATTCAAGCGCTTCTTCGAGCGTAAACGTGATGGGGGGCGTAAGGGAGATAGCCTTATCGGCACCAGAAGAGCGTTGGTTGCCCAGTTGCTTAGCCTTGGCAACGTTTACAACCATGTCGCCTTCCTTAGCGGATTCGCCAACGATCATGCCCTCATAGCAATCCTCGCCCGGACCAACGAACAGCTTGCCACGCTCCTGCAACGTATCAAGAGCATATGCAACCGACTTCTCCGTTGCCATGGCAATCATGCAACCGTTCTTACGGCCGATCATCTCTCCGGAATAAGGACCATATTCACGGAAGTGGTGGAACAACACCGCTTCGCCGTGGCTTACATTCAGGATCTTGGTCTTCAGGCCCATGGTGCCGCGAGAAGGAATAGCAAACGTAAGATGCGTCATGGTTTCGTCGGACACCATGTCCTCCATGATGCCGCCTGCCGTACCCATGACCTCAATCGCCTTGCCAGAGTAGTCATTGGGAACGTCGATGGTAGCTTCCTCGATGGGCTCAAGCTTATTACCGGCCTCATCTTCCTTATAAACAACCTGAGGACGACCAACCTGGAATTCGAAGCCTTCACGACGCATGGTTTCCATAAGAACAGAAAGATGAAGAACGCCACGACCGGCAACGCGAACGCCCGACTTGTCTTCGGTTTCCTCAATGCGCATGGAGATGTTGCTCTCCTTTTCGCGCATCAGGCGCTCCTTCAGCTGACGAGCGCCAACGATATCGCCCTCTCGACCAACCAAGGGACTCGTGGAAGCCTCAAACACAACAGCCATGGTGGGCTCTTCAACGGCCAAAGGCTCCATCTCGACAGGATTCTCGGGGTCGGTGATAACATCGCCGATGTCAGTCTGCTCCACGCCGATAACAGCCACGATATCGCCTGCGCTGGCCGCAGGAACCTCAGCCTTACCAAGGTTCTCAAAGGTGTATACCTTGCGGATCTGCGCGTTGTAGCGGTTGCCGTCGGGTTGGATCACCAGAACCTGCTCTTTTTCGTGAATGGTACCGCTCTGCAGGCGGCCAATACCAATACGTCCCTCGTAGCTGCTGTGGTCAACCGTGCAAACCTGAAGGGCAACAGGGCCGTCTACGTCTACATCAGGGCAGGGGATTTCCTTCAGAATGGTATCCAGCAAGGGAACCATGTCCATGTTGCCGTCATTGACGTCGTAGCGTGCGTAGCCATTAACTGCAGAGGCATAAACAACAGGGAAATCAAGCTGCTCGTCGCTTGCACCCAACTCAACCATCAAGTCGAATACCTTGTCGACAGCAGCATCGGGGTTAGCATTGGGGCGGTCAATCTTGTTGACCACAACAACGATGCGTAAACCACGCTCAAGGGCATGCGAAAGTACGAAACGGGTCTGGGGCTTGGGGCCTTCATAAGCATCAACAATGAGCAATGCGCCGTCTGCCATGTTGAGAACGCGCTCCACCTCGCCACCAAAGTCGGCATGACCGGGGGTGTCGATAACGTTGATCTTAGTATCCTTGTAATGGATGGAGATGTTCTTAGAGAGAATGGTAATGCCGCGCTCGCGCTCCTGATCATTCGAGTCAAGTACGCGTTCGGCGACTTCCTGGTTTTCGCGGAATACATGCGAGGACCAGAGCAGGCGGTCAACCAAGGTGGTTTTACCATGGTCAACGTGCGCAATGATTGCCACATTGCGGATGTTTTCCTGTTTCATCTACTTCTTCCTTCTTAAAGACGTTGTCTTGTTAACCCATAAGCGGTAAAAGCTTACCAGCGCGAAAGAGCCCAAACAGGGCAGATCAGTCGCTTTACACAAAAAAGAAGCCGTCCATTTGGACGGCTTCGAAAATTCGTGGTGGAGCATAGGGGGATCGAACCCCTGACCTCAGGCTTGCAAAGCCCGCGCTCTCCCAGCTGAGCTAATGCCCCACGTAGGTTATGTGCGATTTCGTTATCAATAAACGCTCCACCGGCAAACTCGGCTCACGGTGGAGCGTTTATCAGTAAAAAATGGTGGGCCCAAGCAGATTTGAACTGCTGACCTCACGCTTATCAGGCGTGCGCTCTAACCAACTGAGCTATGGGCCCGAAATCGCGCTCAATTAATATACTTCCTACCCCCATACGGGTCAAGAAGAATTTTGCATTTTCTTAAAAAAGTTTTTGCTGGGGTTCCGCTTGACTGCTTTCTATTTGAATAATACCAGTTCAGGACAATGTTTTTCATTTAAACAGCAAGATATATTTTTTCGAAAGCAGATGGCAATGCCGCTCCTTTAGAAGAAAATCACCCTCTTCCTTGCTAATTCCTTGTCTGAAATTAGTAATAAATTTTTTGAAAAAAAATTGGGACCCAGAAAATCTGGGTCCCAACTTCGGAAAGTATCGGTGTCTACTACTACTCTTCATCGAGCAGACTGGTCTGGTCCTTATGGGTGGCAGGTGCCGTCTTAGATGATTTTTTTTCGGTGGTAGTGGAAGTGGCCACAGCAGAAACCTTGTCCTTGCCAGCAACATTCATCACATGAACGCCCTGAGTGGAGCGTCCCAGCTGCGACACGCCGGAAACCGGTGTGCGAACAACTACGCCCTCTTCGGTGATAATCATGATCTCGTCGTTCTCTTCAACGATTTTCATGGCCGAGAGCAAGCCCTTCTTGGCCGTCATGGTAATGGTGTATACGCCTTGGCCTCCGCGATGATGGGAAGGATACTCCTCTACCGGCGTGCGTTTGCCATAGCCGAGCTCAGTGATAACCAAGAGTTCGGTTCCTGGACGCGCTATTTCCATGCCGAGCACGCGAGCATCGGCGTTAACCGTCATGCCACGTACACCCATGGTGTCGCGACCCATAGCCCGAACTTCGGACTCATCCCACATAATGGCCTTACCTGCAGAGGAAACCATCATGACCTTTTCGCCTTCAGCAACGCGCTGGACGCTAATAAGCGTGTCGTTTTCCTTCAGGTTGATCGCAATCAAACCATCTCGGCGCGTGCGGTCGTAGAGCTTCATGGAGGTTTTCTTAACCATGCCTGACGAAGTTGCAAACATCAGGTACTCGTCTTCGGGGAAATCCTTGGTAGCGATAACCGCAGCAATGGTTTCACCCTTCTCCAAGGGCAGAACATTCACGATTGCGGTTCCTCGAGCATGACGAGATGCCTCAGGAATCTCGTAGGCCTTCAGACGGTACACCCGTCCGCGCGAAGAAAAGAACAACAGATAAGCATGGGTTGAGGAAATGAAGAGATGCTCGACGAAGTCGGCTTCTTTCAAATTCACCCCTTGCATGCCCTTGCCGCCACGCTTCTGCTGGCGATACGTAGCCACGGGAAGGCGTTTCACGTAACCAGCCTTGGTTACGGTAATGGCAACTTCTTCTTCAGCAATAAGATCCTCTACATCGAGGTCCTTCGCTTCGTCGGTAATCTTGGTGATACGAGCAGAACTGAACTTTTCCTTGATTTCGGTAAGTTCTTCCTTGATTACCTGCTTCACCAGGTCTTTATCGGAAAGCAAACGCTTGTAGTAGTCGATCTTCTCGCGTAGCTCCTTCAATTCGGCTTCGATCTTTTCTCGCTCCAAGCCGGTCAGGCGACGCAGCTTCATTTCGAGGATAGCTTCGCTCTGCTTTTCGGAAAGCTTAAAGCGCTCCATCAACACGTCTTTCGCTTCGCGATCGGTGTTGGACGAGCGGATGATCTGGATCACCTCATCGATGTTGTCGAGGGCAATCACAAAACCTTCCAGAATATGCGCACGGGCCTCAGCTTTGGCCAAGTCGTAGCGCGTGCGGCGCTCCACAACCTCTTCCTGATGCAGAATGTAGTAGTGGAGGATCTCCTTCAGGGACAATACGCGAGGGACGCCGTTGACCAGCGCCAGCATATTGCAGCCGAAACCAACCTGCAGCTGGGTATGCTTATACAACTTGTTCAATACGACCTGAGGGATAGCATTCTGCTTCAGCTCGATAATGATGTCGATGCCGTGGCGGTCGGCGCCGTCATGAACGTTTGAAATCTCGGGAAGCTTCTTGTCGCGAATCAGATCGGCGATCTTCTTCAGGAGATTGGTACGGTTTACCTGATAGGGAATCTCGGAAACAACAATGGAATGCTTGCCGTTCTTACCCTCTTCAATGCGGCACTTCGAGCGAATGGTAAGGCTTCCCTTTCCCGTTTCATAGGCATCGCGGATGCCCTTGCGGCCCATGATGATGCCGCCCGTCGGGAAGTCAGGGCCGGGAAGAACCTTCATCAAATCGTCTACCGCGCAATCAGGATTGTCGATCATCATGCAGGTTGCGTCGATTGCCTCGCCGAGGTTATGCGGGGGGATGTTTGTTGCCATGCCAACGGCAATACCCGAAGAGCCGTTTACCAACAGGTTCGGGAAGCGCGAAGGCAAGACAACGGGCTCCTGCAAGCTCTCGTCGTAGTTAGGCTGAAAATCTACCGTTTCCTTGTCAAGGTCACGCAGCAATTCCATTGCGGGCTTGTCCAAGCGAGCCTCGGTGTAACGCATTGCAGCTGCCGAGTCGCCGTCGATCGAACCAAAGTTACCGTGGCCGTCAACCAGCGGAACACGCATGGAGAATGGCTGCGCCAAACGAACCATAGTGTCGTACACCGCAGAGTCGCCATGCGGGTGATACTTACCGATTACGTCACCAACGGTACGAGCGGACTTAGCATGGGGGCGCTTTGGGGTGATGCCGCTTTCATTCATCGCATACAAAATGCGGCGATGAACAGGCTTCAAGCCGTCGCGAACATCGGGAAGCGCGCGCGAAACAATAACGCTCATCGAATACTCGAGGAACGACGTGCGCATCTCTTTGCTGAGCTCAGCAGGAAGAACGTTTGCTGCAGCGGCCTGCTGCTCGTCCTTCTTGTCTGTCTCGTTCTTATCTTCTGCCACGAAGACTCCTTCTGTCTTGTTGCTTGAATGTTTTACGTGAAACACTTTGCCAGGTTCCTACCCGGCAACCCTCTTAGAAGTCGAGGAAGCGCACGTCATGGGCGTGCTTCTGGATGAATTCCTTACGGGGCTCAACCTGATCCCCCATAAGTTCGCTTACCACACGCTCAGCTTCAGCTGCATCTTCAATGCTTACCTGGAGCATGGTGCGGGTAGAAGGCTCCATGGTGGTTTCCCAGAGCTGCTCGGGATCCATTTCGCCCAAACCCTTGTAACGCTGCAGCGAAATGCTGTCTCGGTCGGGAATCTCTGCTAAGCGGGCGGCTAGAGCGTCATCATTGAAGATGTACTCCAACTTCTTGCTGCCCTTCTTCTTCAGGCCATACAGCGGAGGCTGGGCGATGTAGATATAACCACGCGTAATAAGCTCGGGCATGTAGCGATAGAAGAACGTGAGCAGCAGGATGCGAATGTGAGCACCGTCAACGTCAGCATCGGTCATGATGATGATGCGGTGGTAGCGGGCAGCATCCGCGTTGAAATCCTCACCAATATTCGTACCGATAGCGGTAATGAGCGAAGAAATGGTGTCGGAAGAAAGCGAGCGGTGCAAGCCAGCGCGCTCGACATTCAGAATCTTACCGCGCAGGGGCATGATGGCCTGATACTTGCGGTCGCGAGCTTGTTTAGCAGACCCACCTGCGGAATCGCCCTCAACAATAAAGATTTCGGAATCGGCAGGATTCTTGCTCGAACAGTCAGCCAACTTTCCCGGCAAGCTGAAAGAATCAAGAACACCCTTACGGCGCGTCATCTCGCGCGCTCTACGAGCAGCCTCACGGGCCTTCAATGCCTGAGAGGCCTTGTTGACGATGCGCTTAGCAGGCGTGGGGTTCTCTTCAAGATACTCAGCCAAGCCCTTAGTTACGGCAGTCTGAACCAAGCCACGAATTTCCGTATTGCCCAGCTTGCCCTTGGTCTGACCCTCGAACTGCGGGTCGCGGAGTTTAACTGAGACAACAGCCGAAAGACCTTCTCGGGTGTCGTCACCAGAAAGGTTGCTGTCCTTTTCTTTCAAGATTCCCTTGCTGCGAGCGTAATCGTTGATGGTACGCGTAACACCCTGCTTGAAGCCGTCGAGATGAGTACCACCGTCGATGGTGTGGATGTTGTTCGCAAACGAGAGCACGCCATTAGAAGAGTAGGAAGAGGACCACTGCATTGCTACTTCCACCATGCCGTCTTCGTTTTCAGCCTCGAAGTAGATGGGCTTGTTCAGCGTTTCCTTGCCCTCATTGAGGAATTTAACGAAGTCCTGAAGACCGCCAAGCGCCTGAAACACCTCGGTACGGGGCTTGCCGTCTTCGCCGGGGGTGCGCTCATCGGCTAGGGTGATCTTCAAACCCTTGTTAAGGAACGACATCTCACGGAAACGGGTTTTCAGCGTTTCGTAATCGAATATGGTGGTTTCTTTGAAAATCTCAGGGTCGGGCCAGAAGGTTACCGTAGTACCGCTGGCTTTGGAGGTTCCTACCTCATGGAGCTTTTCTTTGGTTTTGCCATGGTCGAAAGAAATCTCATATTCCTTGCCATCGCGACGCACGCGCACAATAACCTGAGTGGAAAGCGCATTCACAACAGAAACGCCTACACCGTGCAAGCCGCCGGAAACCTTATAACCTTCGCCGCCGAATTTACCACCTGCATGGAGGATGGTGAGTACAACCTCGACGGTTGGGATTTTTTCCTTGGGGTGCTTGTCTACGGGAATGCCGCGGCCATTGTCGACAACGGTGATGGAGTTGTCCTCATGGATGGTAACCTCAATGTGGTCACAATAGCCAGCAAGAGCTTCATCTACTGCGTTGTCTACAACCTCGTACACCAGATGGTGAAGGCCGCGCGGACCGGTAGAACCGATATACATACCAGGGCGCTTGCGCACTGCTTCAAGGCCTTCCAGGATCTGAATGTCTTGGCCGCTGTAGTGGGATTCGTCTGAAGCCACGTATTTCCTCCTCTTTCTGCTATCTGATACGCCTAAAGCGACGTATCGAGGGGATTTAGAACCTTATTATTATAGCAGAGTAGGCAAGATACCTTGCCATCTATCAGCGTCAGAGGGCATTCAGAGCGCTTCTACGGGTATAAAAGCCATCGTGTTGGGCATTTTTTATGAAGAAGACTCATTTCGACGCTTCTGAGCCGTCATAGCGCGTTGGAATGAAGCCCTTAAACGGGGATCCTCGATAACCGATGTCATCTCTTCTATTCGCGCCGTTTCTTCTTCGCTGAGACTTCGTTCTTTAGGCCGAGTATCTGAGCTAAGGGGCTCGGCAAAGGGGTGCTTGTCCCTATACGGACCCCTCGAAATACGAATCTCAAACACATCTATGGTCGTATTAAAGCGATCGAGATATTCAAAGCGAAGCAACTCCCTGCGGGCATTCAGCTCAGCGGCACACGTTGAGTTGTCCAGATACACCACCAGATCGTACGCTCCCTCAACCGCCTGGCTTTTGAGCAGATACACCGAATTGGTGTGTTTGAGGATAAAGGGATCCACGAGTTCGGCAAACTGGGCATGAGTCTTTTCTATCTTGCGCTGCGCAAGAACGCGCTTCTTAACTTCTTCGGGCATCGACGAAGCGAAAGAGGAAAGCGAAGACGAAACGGGGCGGAGGGAATTATTCCGCTCATTCACCACGGCGATATAACGGCGAGGATCGCGTGACGACCCCCAATCGCCATCGAATTCAACCATACCTATTCGCCGCCAATCTGCACCACACGCGCCAACGAGGAAAGCGCCGGGCTTACTTTTTCCGCATTGGTAGCAGTCACAAACGTCTGCACCTCGCCGGAGATCAGAGAAAGCAGCGCATCGCGGCGCGTCGCATCAAGCTCGCTCATCACATCGTCGAGCAGCAAAACGGGGTTCTGGCCCAATCGTTCCGCGATAAGCTCAACCTGTGCCATCTTAAACGCCAGAACTAAACTTCGCTGCTGCCCCTGCGATGCAAACTGCTGAGCATTGAGCCCATCAAGGTAGAACTCTACCAGATCGAGCTGGGGGCCATAAAGGGATATGCGTCGCTCGTGCTCCCTATGAGCATCCTCTTCCATTGCGCTAATGAGTCGCTCCTGAGCGGCGGTCCTGCCAATCGCCTCAACCGAAGGAATGCGGTCGAGATCGAACGACTTGCGGAGCCATGAGGGAACGTACACTAGTTCGACCGATTCGCGTCCGCCCGAAATCTCTCGATAACATTCCTTTAGATAAGGCGAAAGCGCCGCAATCATCTCGCAACGCAAGCGGTACAGCTGCGAGCCGACCGTAGCAACAACCTCGTTGATGCTCTGAAGGAATAGAGGAGAAACGTTCTCCTTCAGATAGCGATTCTTCTGTCGAAGGATCTTTTCATAGTCCTTCCGTACCGCATGGTAATTCGTGCTCAGTTGAGCACCCATCTGATCAACCTGCGCGCGCTTAAACGATTGGGAGCCTTTCACCAGCTCCAAATCTTCAGGAGAGAACAGCACAGAAGGCAACGTGCCCCGGATATCGCGGGGGCGTTTTTTCTTCCCATTGACAAAATACTCGCGTGTTTCACGTGAAACACGCAATTCCATATCAAGATATCGTCCATCGCCGCGTATTGCCGCGAAGAACATGCCCGCATCTTGACCGGCACGAACCAAGTGGCTAGGCACTGAACTGCGAAACGACGAACAAGCCGTGACAAGCTGGATACCCTCAAGAAGGTTTGTCTTGCCCACCGCATTCGGACCGACGATCAGGGTTAGCCCCCCGATGCCATCAAGCTCGAACTGCTCATACGACCTGAAATTACGGCACGCGATGTTTTCGATAGTGAGCCCCATGGAGCCAGAAACCCGCAATCTACACGCGTACGGGCATGATGAGGTAAAGGAAGTTCTCGCCCTCCGCGGCGCGCAGAATGCCAGGCTTCATGGGCCCGAACAAATCAAGATGAACCGCATCGGTATCAATGGAATTCAGACCATCGAGCATAAAGGTAAAGTTGAATGCAATATCAACCGATTCGCCATCAACCTCACAAATAAGATTTTCCTGAGCATTGCCAATGTCTTGAGAGTTGGTGAGCAGGGTTACCACGCCGGATTCGGCATCGACGCGAACCTGTACAGGGGAAACCTTATTGCTGAGCAGAGAAACACGACGAACTGCATCAGTAAGCGCATGAGTTGAAAGCGTCGCGCGGGTGGAATGACCCTCGGCAATAAGCTGTTTGTAATTCGGGAAGGTTCCCTCGATACGACGGTTGATAAAAGTGGTGTCACGGTAGGTAACCACGATTTGGTTGTCGTTAAGCGCAATCGTAATAGGATCTTCTGACTGAGGAAGCGAAGCAATGTCCTGAAGGAAAGAACCGGCGATAACCGCTTCGAACTCTTCAGGGCATGGCGAATCGAGCTCAGTTTCGGAAACAGCCAGGCGATAGGAGTCGGTCGCCACCATTTTCAAAGTGGAACCTACGCAAGAAACAAGTACGCCCGTAAGCACAATACGCGTTTCGTCGTGAGAAACGACCTTAGCCGTGCGCTTGACCATCGAAGAAAACGCATTGAAGGGGAACGAGGCTTCCTGATCGGCTTCGATTTCGGGGAAAGCGGGGAAGTCAAGAGGATTGAGCGCTTTCAATGAGAACGTGGTGCTATCGCAGAATACCGTTGCGGTAGTTTCGTCTGCCTCAACACGAACTGCCATATCGGGAAGGTTCTTAATGATGTCACCGAAGAGTTTTGCTGGCACTACCGTTTCTCCGGGCTCTTCCACCATAGCGAAGCACGTTACCTTAATGGAGAGTTCCAGATTGGTGGTTTGAAGGGTGATTCTTCCCTCTTCTGCCTTGATATACACACCAGCAAGAATTGAAAGCGTAGAACGGGTGGAGGATCCTTTAACTACAACCGCTAGGGCGTTTTGAAGCTCCGATTGGTTAACGCTGAATTTCATTGCTGCTCCTGTCCTCTATTCCTCTTGGCTATGATACCTGTTCTAGCCAAGCTGATTCTCGATTGGCAATTGAGTTGCACAATCGAGTTTTCCTCCCCATTAATTCCTTCTCTATTCTTTAATAAATAACTAATAATAGAAGTAGTAACCAGGGTGGATATGTTGATAACTTCTCTTTTGCCTGATGAACGCGGAAAAACACCTGTCGGGAACTCTGTGGAAAAACACCTTGGTTATCCACAGGGAAAACGTGGGGAAAACTTCTTCCACAAAGGCATGGGGTAATCCCCATGTTTTGTCACCGTTTATCAACAGGTTTTAATACTGCTGGATGCGGATTTTTTCGCGCACTGCTTCCAGCTCTTCTCGTAGGTTTCGGTCTTCTTGCATCTGACTTGAAATGAGCTCGCACGAGTGGAGCACCGTAGTGTGATCGCGATTGAAGGCCTTGCCGATATTGCTCAGCGTGGTTTCCGACAGGTCTCGGCACAGATAGATCGCAACCTGCCGCGGCCGAACAATGCTTCTTGCCCTGCCGCGTCCCACGATGTCTTTGTGCGAAACGCCGTAAAAATCTTCAACGGCGGCTTGGATCATCTCTATCGTGATGCGTTTCTTGCCTCCGCCGATAAAGTGATTGCCCAGAAGCTCCTTTACCTGGCCTTCCGAAAGCGTGTGGTCCTTGTTCATCTTCATGGCGAATATCACGTTGGTGATAGCGCTCTTCAGTTCGCGAATGTTTGAACTGGAGTTGTCCACGATGTAGTCGAGGATTTCGTCCGTGATAACAAACGATGTGTTTTCTCGGCTCTGGTAGTGGCGAATAAGGCTCTTGATGATGTTGCGCTTCGTCTCGTCGTCGGGTGGCTGAATATCTATCGTGGCTCCCGAGTTGAATCGGGACACGTAGCGTTCGTCGAGGTCGATGTTTTTCGGCGCTCGGTCTGCGGAGAATACAAACTGCTTGCCCTTCGGGATCATCGAATTGAAGATGCGGAACAACGCGTTGAGCGTGCCGGGTTTGCTCTGGAGCCCCTGGATATCGTCGATGAGCAGTACATCCGCCTGCTGGAAATAGCCCTCAAAGTTCTTGAAGCTTTGCTTATCGACGCTCTTTTCTATTGCTGCGTCTGAGTAGCGGTTTACCAGTTCCATCGAATCGATGTAGCACACGTTGAGCTCTGGGCGGATTTCCTTGATGTAGTTCTGAATCGCGCACATAAGGTGCGTTTTTCCCACACCAGATCGCCCATATATAAAGAGTGGGTTCAACTCGGACGAACCGGGGCGGTCCGCTACCTCCACTGCCATGTTGTAGGCCATGCGGTTCGACTCTCCAATAACGAAGGAATCAAAGGTGAGCGCTGCTTCCCCTGTTGCCTCGTTGTCGTTGCCGTTCGTCTCTGTTTTCTGCGATTGCGGCTCAGATGCTTCTGCCTGCGCTACCGAATGGGTGGGCTGGGGTGCGCCGGCGTTAGCGGACTGGACGCCTGGAACAGGCGCGTTCTGTGCGCTTGTTGCTGCGGGTGTCGGTTGCGGCTGGACCGCTTGCGGTGCGACAGCAGGGGTCGAAGGGGTCGCTGCGGGTGCGGGCTGAGCTGCAGGTGCCGGTGCCGCTGCGGTGGGGTCGACTTCTATCAGCACCTGAAAGTCCAGGTTGTACAGATCGCTGAGTGCCTTCTGGATATCTTTCAGATAATGCTTTTCGATCCAATCTTTAATAAAGGCATTGTCCGAGGTGAGCATGATGAAACCAGGGCTTGCTGCCTGGATTTGAACACGCGAGAAGAACGCATCGATTTGAGATGCGTTAATGGTGGGATACGACTTCAGTTGTCGCATCAGGTCTGTCCACGTCTGTTCGATATCCATAAGGTTCTACGTAGTTCCATTCCGTTGGCGTGGGATGCGCCGTCTGTCGTTTACAAGGATAGGGCAACCTGCGTGCCTCGCGGGGTGAGCGTTCTCTTCTTATTCACCTTTTCCACGAGACCCGCCTCTTCCATCTTTGAAAAAGCGGTATGAACGCTAGCCACGGCGATGTCGGTGGCCTTGCTGACCTCGCTTACGCCTAGGGCGTTGTTCGGAAGAAGGGCTTTAAGCACGGCAGCTTCGTTTTCGGTGAGGTCGGGGATCTGAGCCGCCTCAATTTCTTCGTCTGTTGTTCGCGACGCAACCAGGCTGATGGTCACCACCGAGCCCTGATTCACGTTGTCTTTGATCTCAATGTGCCCGTGGGAGGTGCTTAAGTAGTCTTTCACGATGGGTAAGCCCGACCCCACGCCTCGTATGTAGCGTTTCATCGGCTCGATGGCAGAGGAAAATCCTGGTTCTTGTACGAGATCTTTGTTCTTGATGCCTGGGCCCTGATCCGCAAAGCGAATGGTATTGCCTTGGTCGAAAATTGATACCACCACTTCGTTGAAGTTGGCGTGAATGAAATTTTCGGATACTTCCCTGATCACGGTGTAAGGGATCACCCCGCCTGCTTCTTTGGCGTTTTTGTAGGTCAAGGAAGCAATGTGCTCGATGTATTCGTGTGTGGGACCGCCCTGCACTTGTATTACGCGTGGCGCTGTTTTCAGCGAATCATATATTGCAATGCGCGCAGGCGTGGTTATGTGATGGTAATCGAAGCTCTGAGAAGGTGCCGTCTCTTCGACGGATCCAATGATGCCGCCATTCATTGTGTGGGCGTAATCTTCGCCATACGTTGCTGGTTCCACAAAGGAGGGCACGAAAGGCTGCCCGCCCTGGTAGGCATCCGAAGCCGGTTGCTGCGTCGTTTGGGGGTAGGGCTGCGCCGCCGCTGGCTGCATAACGTGTGGGTTTGCTGCTGCGGCGAACTGCTGAAACGCTTGTTGTGGATAGCCAGTCTGTGGTTGCTGGTATCCAATAGGGTAGCCTGGGAATCCCTGGGCTGCGACCTGCGGCTCTGGGTTGTTGGCCATGTTGGCGGAAAACGGTTGCCCTTGCGATGGTTGGCCGTTGACGTTTGCCGTTTGCACCGTGGGGGGCAGGTTGTGCGCTGGTACGGTGTAGCCAGGTTGTGGATAACCGCCATAAGGCATGCCGTGGGGCATGCCTGGATAAGGCTGCATTTGGGTACCCTGAGCAGGATAGGGATGGAATTGCCCTTGTTCGTACCCGTAGGGAGGAATGGATGTCTGGGCGGGCTGAGTGTTTGGCGCTGCCGCTTCGGTTGCAGGCCTCTCCTCGTTATAGGGAGGATATGGCACTGACCCTTGTTCCCCCGCTTGTTCCATCGGCTGCATATGTGGTGCGTTTTCTTGGTTCATGATGCTTTCCGATTTTTTCAAAACATGAGAAAAAGAGCCCGACCGATATTCCTTTATAAGGTATAGATCGAGCTGATTTTTCATTCATTCTAGACGGTTATTCACACTTTTTCAAACTTTCCACCGTCTTTTCCTCGCGTTTTCGAAGTTTTCAACATTCTTTCAATAAAATGTGGAAAACATTGAAAACGCCTGAAGAAAAATGTGAAAAACCTGAAAGGCATTTTGGAAAAGTATTTTGGAAAAGTAGTTTTTGCGCTTTCACTTCTAGCTGTTGAAGTCAAGGTGTTTAAACCGCTTCGCTGATATGCATACAGCAGGCAAATTAAGGTGTTGATAACAATAAAAGACCAGCTAAAAGCCTGTATTTTATGAAGTTTGAACCGCTTTTCCACTTATATTGCAAAGACGAATTTATGTTTCCTGGAGGGGCTGCTGCAACCTCTGGGATAATGGTGGGGAAGTATCCTGAAACACCTGGAAAGTTATCAACATTATCCACAATGCTATATAAACAAATTGTGTATAAGTTGCTTTCCTTGGGGAAAAGTGAGGTGGACAAACTATGAAGATCGCTATCCCGTTGGATGAAAAAGGCATGCTGCCCGATCGTTTTGGAAAATATTCGTCTCCGGAACTGCGTCGTGACGGCAACAATATTTGTTCGTTCCCCATCGAGGTGTCGGGTGTGCCTGAGGGGGCTAAGTCCCTTGCTCTTTCGTTCGTTGATTATGACTCCATTCCCGTATGTGGCTTTGCCTGGATTCACTGGGCTGCATGCGGAGTGAGCCCTGATACTGCCTTGATTCCCGAAAACGCCAGCCATAGCGGTGAATTTTCCTTCGTGCAGGGTTCAAACAGCTGCTTGTCTCGCGCCGAGGAGACAAGCGAAGAAGTGATTCGTGGGTACATCGGACCGTGCCCACCCGATAAGGATCACCGTTATACGCTTACGGTGTATGCGCTTGATTGCGAGCTGGATTTGCAACCTGGCTTTTATTTCAACGAGCTCCACTGGGCCTTGCGGGGTCATATCCTCGATAGCGATGAGCTAAATGTCGTTAGTAGGGCGTAGCGCAGCCGTCGTTTGCGTGTTCATTCTGTGTTGACCCGTGAAATAGGGTGCCTGACTTCTTTCTTTATTATTGACGCGCGGCTTCTTCATCGTATAATTTCGAAGTTACTGTAAATCTGAAAGGAAAAGTAATGAAGCGCACCTATCAACCGAACACCCGCAAGCGCGCAAAGACTCACGGCTTCCGTGCACGTATGGCTACCAAGAGCGGCCGCGCCGTTCTCTCTGCTCGCCGTGCAAAGGGCCGCAAGCGTCTCTGTGCCTAACTTTCCTTGTGAGAAACCGTGTTAGGAACCATCAAATCCAGCACTGAGATCTCCTACCTGTTCTCGCACGGAAAAAGACATGCAACTCCCTGCGTAACTATGATCGTGTACCGGGGAGATACCCAACACGGCCCTAGTGGCCGTGTTGCTTTTATAGCGGGCAAGAAGAACGGTAATGCGGTGTGGCGCAACTCAGCGAAGCGCCGCTTGCGTGCTGTTTGCCACGATATCGGTGGCCCTTGGCCGGAGTTGAATGTCATTTTCATGGCTAACAGGAAAACAACGCGTGTTGAATACCAGAAGCTGGTTTCCGCATGCAAGAAGATCATGGAATCGTATTAAGGCAAGTATTTGGTCTTGAAGGTCTGGTCGAAAATATCAGCTATCCCCAAGGGGGTTCTGTTGTTGATGATCAAGTTCTACCGTCTTGCTATATCGCCCCTGCTCCCCGCAACTTGTCGGTTTATTCCCACTTGTTCGGAATATGGACTTGTTGCGGTTCAGCGATTCGGTTTCCTTAAAGGTCTGTATCTTACCTGCAAGCGCATTCTGCGCTGCAGACCAGGTGGAGGCTGCGGGTATGACCCCGTGCCGGATACCTTTCATCTTTAATAATCAACCCCCGAACCGAGAGGACAAAGGTACACATGTGGGACGCGTTTAAAGACGCCATATTCTGGTGCATCGATGCTATGTATGGTTTCGTTGCCGACTGGGGTTTGGCGATCATCATCGTGACGCTTATTCTCCGTCTTATCCTGTTCCCCCTTATGCAGAAGCAGATCCGCTCTTCGTATCGAATGCAGCAGTTCTCTCCTCGCATCCAGGAGATCCAGGAAAAGTACGCTGACGACCAGCAGCGTCAGGCCGAGGAAATGCAGAAGGTTTATGCAGAGATCGGCTTCAACCCCATTACCGGTTGCTTGCCCCTGTTCCTTCAGATGCCTATCTTCGTTGCCCTGTTCCAGGTATTGCAGGAAATGGGCTCCCGTACCGAAGGCATGACCTACTCCTTCTATAATGTTTTGCCTTCGCTGCTCTCTTCGCCTTCCGCGATGTTCGGCCAGGGCTTCTTGGAGTTCTTGCCCTACGGCATCCTTCTCCTTCTGTTTGCATTCTGTACCTTCCTGCCCTCCTTGCTTCAGCAGATGGGTACGAACAGCCCGCAGAAGACGCAGACCATGATTATGATGGGCATCATGTCCCTGTTCATGCTGTGGCTTGGTTGGGGTTCTCCCACCGGCGTTTTGCTGTTCTGGGCAACTTCTTCTGTATTCGGCGTTCTGCAGCAGGTAATCTCTACTAAGGTTATGAAGCATAAGGACGAAGAAGTCGAAGCTGAAAAGGTTGAGGTTAAGCCCGTGGAAGTCAACGTGGTTCGCAAGGAAAAGAAGCCTCGCCCTCACAAGAAGAGCAAGTAACGCTACTTCACATATTTTTTGCCGTCTCCTCCCCTTCGTGGTTCTACCGCGGAGGGGAGATTTGAATGTAAGGAGTTTTCAATGGAAGAAGAGAACATGGTTCAGGACGAATCCTCATCTCAGGAATACGAAGGTGAGGGCCAATATTCTGAAGAGGAAGTGGACAGGATCGCCGATACGGCTATCGAGGCCATTCAGGATATCTTGAAGTACTTCAATGTTGGAGAAGTGACCATCGAAGAGTACGAAGGTGATGAAGGTGAGCTTATCCTTGACATCACTGGCGATGATTTGGCTGTTTTGATCGGTCGTCACGGTCGTACGCTCGATTCGCTTCAATTCCTTATTACGTCTATTACGTCCCGCATTGTTGGTCATCGCTATCCCATCGTGGTCGACGTTGAAGGCTATAAGGCTCGTCAGCGTCAGAAGATCGAGGACATTGCTTTGAATGCAGCCGACAAGGCGGTAGACCAGGATCGCAGCATCAAGCTCCGTCCCATGACTCCCTACGAGCGTCGCATCGTGCATATTGCTCTGCGCGGAGATGATCGCGTCGAAACCGTTTCCGAGGGCGAGGGCCGCGCCCGTCGTGTCGTGGTAAGCCCACGATAGGGATCCTGGCATGAGTGCTGAACAACATGCGCCCAACAAAAAGCAGAGGGAGCTACTCGATAAGCATCTTGAACTGGTTATTGAGGAAAACAAGGTAACGAACCTTACCCGAATCGTTGATTGGGAGTCTGCTCAGGTTCTTCACGTTGAGGATTCGCTCGCTGGCCTTCCTGAAGTTGAGGAGGCGCTGGAAGGTCCGTATCTCGATATGGGCTCGGGCGCTGGGTTTCCCGGTATTCCCTTGGCGATCATGACGGGGAGGGAAACCCTTCTTGCTGATTCCGTTGGCAAGAAGACGCGCGCCCTTGATTCGTTTGCCGCCGAGCTTGGTATTGACGACATTGTCTCAACCTACCATGGGCGCATTGAGGATCTTGCGTTGCAGCAGCCTAACCGCTTTTCGTTGGTCACTGCCCGCGCGCTTTCCTCTCTGGCTTCACTGCTCGAGCTCGCATCGCCCTTGTTGGCTAAAGGCGGACGCTTGGTATGCTACAAGACCCACAGTGAATCAGAGGAACTTGAGCATGCTCGGGAAATTGCTCGCAAATTGGGAATGGAATTCGTTTCTTCGAGAGGATTCACGCTTTCCGATGGAGAGACGAGTCGAGCCATCATCGTATTTCGGAAGCGATGTAATCCTTCGATGAAGCTTCCCCGAAGAGTCGGTATGGCACAAAAGAAACCATTTTAAGAAAAGAGTCCTTGGCATTGAACTGCACCCCAAAACTTGGACGGCTTCAATAAAGACTACGCCACTAGGGACT
>OLNU01000053.1_pt1 | contig 116797 bp, 67 predicted proteins | sample 1672241 | NCBI WGS metagenome assembly OLNU01 (sample SAMEA3136663, study PRJEB25190) | human gut metagenome | biome: human gut; feature: human-associated habitat; material: faeces | place: Austria | collected 2013 | reverse complement strand
ACGTTCGGGAGGGATAACCGCTGAAAGCATCTAAGCGGGAAGCCTGCTCCAAGATAAGCATTCCGTGGAACCTTCGAGTTCCTGTAGTCCCCATGCAGAACACGTGGTCGATAGGCCGGACGTGGAAGCCCCGCGAGGGGTGGAGCCGACCGGTACTAACGGACGAAAGGCAACACTGACATTCCAACCCCTGGCGGTTGGACCGCATCTTCCTCCTGCAAACGGCACCAGACGGCAATGAGCATTGTCTGGCCACAAGACGAAACATCGACATATCCGCGTCCGCTGTCCGGTTCCCAGGCCGCCACAGGCCGGCAGACCCCAGCGTCTGACCGTATAAGAGAAGATTTGCGGCGGCCATGGCCCAGGTGAGACGCCCGGTCCCATTCCGAACCCGGAAGCTAAGGCCTGGCACGGCGATGGTACTGCACCCGACAGGGTGTGGGAGAGTAGCACGCCGCCGCATCACACGTACAGGAAGCCCCTTGGAGCACACGCCCCAAGGGGCTTTCCCTATATCCGAAACACTCACGACCCAAACCCACACACCCCCACAAAAACACCCGGGGCTTCTCGCACTCATGAGACCCACGTCCGGGACCATTCCCGGCCGGCCCCGCCGTCGGGGCCGAAGAGAGACGGCGCGGCGCGTTCCCATTTCCGCAGGAAATCCGGAAAACAGCACGTCCGTGACCGTGGAATCCCGACGCCCGGGCCTCCTCCCCCCGGTCTGCTGTGCGGACGGCTCCCCCCCTGAGGGGAGCCAGAAACTGGGCGGGTTCTAGTGATCGTTGCAACACCTGACCTACCGCAAGGAGGGTCAGGTGACCAGAAGCCACCGAAACGAAGACCGTGGCGGGGAACACCGTTGGACGTTCAACGGCGTCGAATATCCGACGAGGAAGCTGATGTGCGAGGCGAGACGCGCCGAGTACGTGCGCCTGCTGGACGAGGAAGGCATGAACTTCACCCAGGCCGCGCACGCGGTCGGCGTCTCGAAACGCACCGGCAAGGCGTGGCGCAACGGCAGGACGCGCGCCACGGGAAGGAACGAGAAACCCCTGGTGGACTGGTATCGTTCCACCATGGACAAACCCAAGACCCTCCATCCGCGCTACCTGAGCCAGGAGGAGCGCATCCAGATCGCGGACCGTCTGCGTCTGGGCGATTCGATCCGCGCCATCGCCCGCCTGCTGGGCCGCGACCCCGGCACGGTCAGCCGCGAGGTCGAGCGCAACAGGAATCCCGAGTCCGGCGGTTACGAGCCTTACCGCGCCCAGCAGAAGGCCGCGGACCGGCTCAAACGCCCCAAACCGCGCAAGGCGGCCGAGGGCACGCGACTGTGGGACGAGATCGCCGCCGGGTTGCGCAGGCATTGGAGCCCGGAGCAGATAGCCAACCGGCTGAGGCTGGACTTCCCGGATAATGGGGATATGCACGCGAGCGTCGAGACGATCTACCAGGCCATCTACCTGCAGGCCAGGGGCGAACTCAAGCAGGAGCTGAAACGCGCCATGAGGCAGGGGCGAACCGCCCGCAGACCCCAAGGCGGCCAAGGCCGCAAACCCCGTTTCCGCGAACCCATGGCCATGATCTCGGAGCGACCCCCGGAGATCGAGGACCGGGCGGTCCCGGGCCACTGGGAGGGCGATCTCATCACCGGCAGCCGCAACAAAAGCGCCATCGGCACGCTCGTCGAGCGCACCACCAGGTTCACGATCCTGCTGCACCTGCCCGACGGGCACGACGCCGAACACGTCCAGCAGGCCATCATCGACAAGATGCAGCACCTGCCCAAACTCCTGCGCAACAGCCTGACCTAGGACCAGGGAGCGGAACTCGCCCTGCACAAACGGATCGGCGCCTCGCTGGACATGGCCGTCTACTTCTGCGACCCGCACTCCCCGTGGCAGCGCGGCACCAACGAGAACACCAACGGGCTCCTGCGCCAGTACTTCCCCAAAGGCACCGACCTATCCGTCTACCCGGAGGACTACCTCGACGCGGTCGCCGAGGAACTCAACGACCGGCCACGCAAAACCCTCGGGTTCATGAAACCAAGCGAGAAGATCATCGAACTGCTCGACGCCGCGTGATAACCTCAACAACCGACAACGTGACCATGGAAGGCCGCTCAAACCTCAGGTGTTGCAACCACCACTAGAATCTGCCCTGGCTTGGTTATGGGGTCGCTCTACACTGGCTTCTGCTATGCATTACTTCACCCCTAAACGTTGCGCTACGTCGAATAAAATCATGTATCACGATAAGGCGCAGGTTCAGCGTGCCGCTGATCAAAGCCTAATCGAGCGCGGAGTTGAGCTATGGGTGTACCGTTGCGAATTTTGCGGATGCTGGCATCTCACGCATCGCGATCCGCAATCCAGTTACCGGCATGTACCGCTGAACCAGCAACTCAAGCCACACAGTCGTAAAAAGGGCTACAAGCCACGTAGACGTTAGCGTCAGAAGCTCCACAGGCCTCGCCAACGCCGTGTCTGAGACAGGTTACGGTCCAAACACGTCAGGTCGTAGGCTGCTAAGCGTTCAGGGCGCTCGGACACACTTCGTCCAACACTTACATCACCTTGGTGTTTTCAAGGTTGCGGATAACCCAATCGTTGAAGCGAATTACCGGCTTGCGCAACATAAGTCCCAACAGCAATGAGGGGACAAGGAACAGTGCCAGTTTGCCCATGGAAACCCAGTATTCCATGCCGAATGAGCCTGCCATGGCCGAATGCATCGCATCCACCGCATAGGGGAACAGTAGCCATTTAGAAACGACCTGGAAGAACGTCGGCAGTGTTTCAATGGGGAATGTGCCGCCGGAACCGGCTACCTGCATAACCAGCAGTACTACGGCAATGGCTTTGCCGATATCACCGAACGACAGGGTCAGCGTATACACAATATTCGAGAACACCAGTGCAGACAACCACCCGACCATCAAGAACTGAATCGGATGTTCACACTGCACGCCGAGATAGAACATATCGCCCAGGCACACCAGCGTACCTTGCAGCAAAGCAAGGAAACCGAAAATCATGTATCGGCCGAAATATTCGTGGTGCAAGCGTAAACCGAACTGCCGCGCATTGCCGGGAGCCTCGGCACGCGGCTTCTTCAGCACATCCAACGCGGCGGCCGGTCCGGCAATCCGCCCGGCAATCATGGCCTCGCGAAGACCCACTTCCGAACCGAGCGGCAGATCATTGCCCAACCCTAAGATACGAGCCTTCTCATGGTCGGAAATCGATACTTTCAACATGGCGACCAGAATGATCGCACCGACCCAAATAGACAAAATCGTGTAGAACGGAGCCATCGCGGAACCATAGTTGGCAACGGGATAGAGCGCGATGCGGTCGACCGCTACGGGTGCCGCCAGCATGGAAGCAATGGCATCGGGCTTCGCAGAGGAAATCACAGACAGGTCGATGGTGCCGCCATTGGTGATAGAGGCGAGTTGGGAAGACAAGTTGTCGAGTTTCTTCGCCGAACGGGTCAAAGCGCTAGCTGCGTCAGTCAAGGCCGACTGGATGTCCGTCAGGCTGTCTGAAACGCCGCCAGAAAGACCTGACACGCTGCTTACGGTCGATGCAAGCCCGTCGATTACGGAACTTGCCTGCGTGGTCACTTCGTCCATGGACGAGGTCAGATTGTTCAGTTGCGGTTTCAGCGTGCTCTTGTACGTGTCTGAAGCCTGAGTAATCGATTGTTTGGCGGCAGCGATTTGTGATTTCAGATCTCGACGCGCTGTATCGGCATCGGCAGTACCGTTTGCTATGTGCGTGGCCGCATCGCCCAACGCGGTGGCGGCTTGCTGCATGCTCTGCTGCGCCTTTGTGGCTTGGTCTGCAGCCGCGTTCAGTTGAGCGGCAACGGTATCTCCGCCCACGGGCAGTGAAGCCGCTTGTTTGGCGAGATCTCGTAAAGCGGCGGCATACTTTCCAAAGCTGTCGGCCTGAGCCTCCACTTTGGATTGCATATCGGTTAGCTTGTTTGATATCTGTGAGGATTGTGAGCCCACATCGGCAAAAGCGGCATCGATTTGCTTGGCAATGGTGTCGTAGGATGAACCGGCCTGCTGCAATGCCGTACCGACGCCATCGGTGGCTCCGGACAATGCCTTGTCGAGGCTGGAGACGCCGTTGCGGGTCTGTTTCAACGCCTTTTTGGTTGTGGCCGCAGCTGAGCCTGTTGACCCCAGCAGCTTATCGGTGGAATCAATGATGCTGTTGGCGGCCCCGAGCAGATTGGCATAGGAATCCATCTGCGACGCAGTGCCGGTCAAACGAGACGACATGGTGGCAATATGACTGGTGGCGTTGTTGACGTACTGCTCCATTTGCGGGCTTTGCGCGTAATCGGCCACGTTGGAAACCAAATCCAGCGCCACGCTCGCCAAGGTCTTCACGAATGTCTGGTCGATGGTCGTGGCCACGGTGGTAGCACCCTGGTCGGTGATATGCGGAGCGATCGGATTGATTTTCTCATTGAGATAGTATTCGAGCTTGGCGTGCTTGATCTTCGGTGAAAACAGCGTCATCATATCGGAGCTGAAGCTCTTTGGAATAATCAGCGCGGCATAGTATTCGCCTGAGTTCACGCCATCGATGGCCTTAGCACGATCCACAAACTGCCAGTCAAGGTCATGATTGGCCCTGAGCGTATTGGTCACGGTTTCGCCGACGTTGATGGTGATCGGCATCAGATCGGACTTATAGCCCTTATCCACGTTCGCCACAGCGACCTTCAAGGCCTTGGTGTTGCCGTACGGGTCCCAGCTGGCGGCGATGTTGTACCAGGCGTACAGTGCCGGCACAATCGCCAATCCCATAGCCACGATTACGGCGATCACATTGCGGGTGGCTTGGCGCACGTCACGTACGAATATTTTCCAGATAAGCTTCATCGTGCGCCTCCCTGCCCAGGCTGCCCGGACTGACCGGACTGTGCGGTGTGCGCAGTCGGCTCGGTGGCCTGATCACTGAACGGTGTGAGTCGTTCAGTGGTTTCGCCGATATTCGGATTGCTGTCCATCGCCGCTTCGTGACGTCCGTGGCCGTGGAAACGCCGCCACACATATCCGTTGAGCATCACATTGCGGAACTCGTCGGCACTCATGGCGCTGACGCCAAGCTGCATGGCGTAGGCTTCGCGTGCGTATTCAACCACAATGAGATAGGCGTCGATAAGAATAATCGACAGAATCCAAGAGGTCAGCATGGCGATTTTCTCTTGGGTGACGAACAGCAGCACCAGGAATACGAACGGGAGTACGGTCAGCAATGCCAGACCGGCAACGATCATCTTTGGATACCGTGCGAAGAACCGGTGCGCGCGATGGGCGATGATATCGCGCAGTTCCTTGCTGTCGGACACCGTGCGGAATACGGAGTTCAAGCTCACCTGTTCGTTCACCATGCTGTTGTGCTCGGTGATCATCAGGTCGGTATCTCCCAAACGACGGTCGAACAGCGCGTTCAGGTTCATCGCATACCGGCGTATGACAAGTCCCACGAAGAGTGCCGCCGGCAGATACCAGAACAGGTGCAGCATGTCGAGCCAGTAATGGTTCGCGTACAGGCCGGCAATCGGGCCGCGCATCGCGTTGATGCCGTAGGTAAAGGGCAGCCACGGGTGCAGTTCGCGGAAGAAGTTCGGCATCATTTCAATCGGATACAGGCCGGAGGCGCCGGGTATCTGCACAATGACCAGAATTACGGCGATGGCTTTGCCGATATGGCGGAACGCCACGGCCAGTGCGTAAATAATGTTGATGTATACGAACGAACAGAAGATCCCGGCCAAGATGAACAGCAGCGGATGCTCGCATTGGATGCCAAGCACCAGATCGCCGATGGTGGCGATGACGGCTTGCAGGAATCCGATGGTGACCAGCAGCAGCCAGCGGCCAAGATATGCTTGCGTAGCGGTGATACGGCGAATGCCCTCGCGGTCGACCTCAAGCTTGTAGATGGCGATTAGCACGAAACCGCCTACCCACAGTGCCAGATTCGTGTAGAACGGGGTGACTGCGGACCCGTAATTGTCGGTGGCATACACGACTTTCGTGGTCAGGGTGACGGGATTGCCCATGAAGTCGCCGAATCCCTTGTCATCCAGATGCAGCGTATCCCGGATTTTCTGGTAAGCGGCGGAACTATCGAGCGTGGCGATATCGGTGCGTACGGTGGCGACATCGCTGGCCACCTGGCGCAGCGAATCCTGCGTGCTGCTGATGGTGGTTTTTGTTTGGTTCAGGGTATCGACAAGCTGGTCGAACAGTCCGTCGGCCTGATCCAAGGTGCCGGATAACGAAGTCAACGTGCCATCCAGTGTGCCATTCAGGGCGGCGAAACTGTTCAATGATGAGGTGAGCGACGGCATTACGGTGCCGGTCAGCGAGCCGCGCGCGGTATTCAGCGCCGCGATGCCGCCGGTGGTGGTGTTGGTCATGGCTCCGGAAAGGTTCGTGGTGGCGTCTTTGCCGGAGTTGATGAACTGTGTGGTGTCGGTATGGAAGGTGTTGAGCTGTGTCTGCTGTTTGCTGATCAATGAGTCGAGCGCATCGATTTGTTTCCAGATGTTCTGGCCGACTGGGTCGGTGGTGTCTTTGCCGATGCCGGCTTTGGTCAGCGCGTCTTTCAGATCGCTGATTGACGTTTGGGTGGCGTTCAGTGGGGCCGAAAGTGTGTTGGTGATGGTGTCGACGGAGTTCTGCGCGCTGTTGAAGGAGCCGGTGATGCTGCCGGCGGCGTTGTTGACGTGAACGGCCAGTCCGGAGAGTTGTGCTGAACTGGTGTCGAGCGCGCCGACCAGTGTGGTGGAGAAGGCTTGTGACCCGGCCTGTGTTTCCGTCAACAGTGTGCCGGACTGGCGGGAGGCCTTCTGCGCGGCCGCGACGGTCTGCTTGAGTGAGGCGGTGGTCTGTTTGGCGTCGGCGAGAATCGTGTCTGATTGGGCCAGCGTGTCCTGTAAGTCGGTGAGTGAATCCTGAACGGTGTTCAGCGTGGACATCACCGTATTGAGATCATCGATCGTATCGTGCTGGACTTTGCCGGTGACTTGGTCGAGATCGTCTCCCGCTTCGGAAACGGCCGAGGCAACGGTGGTGGCTACCGTGGTGACGAAGGCGGAGTTGATCTGCTCATCGATGGTGGTGGCGCCGGTGTCGGTGATTTTCGGCGCGATCGCGTTCTTCTTCTCGTTGACGTAATACTTGATTTTCGGCTGTTTGGAGGTTCCGGTCACCGATTCGACCAAGCTGGCGCTGAAATCCTTGGGCAGCACGATGGCTGCATAGTATCCGCCGGTCTCCACGCCGTGGACGGCCTGTTCCTCATTGTCTACGAAGCGCCAGCCGAGTTCGTCGTTCTGCTTGAGTTTCTTGACGACCTGCCGGCCCGCATCGAGATGGCCGACCAGATCGTTGGTGGTGCCTTGGTCTTCATTGGCTACGGCCACTTGCAGATTGCCGGTGGCTGAATAGGGATCCCAGTTGGCGAGAATGTTGAACCATGCGTACAGCGAGGGCAGCATTGCTACGCCGAGCGTCACCACAACGGCAACGGGATTGCGTAAGATACGTCTGCAATCGCGTAGAAAGACTTGCCAAACTGTCCGCATCCAGTCCCTCTTTTCCGGTTCGTAGTCATTGCGGCCACATGCAGTCTATTCCCACCACTGGTGCGAATACTGCTGGTTTGGCGGGTTTTCTTGCAAAACTGGCCGTTGGTTGTCCGCATAATGGGACTGATATGTGAACGTTTGTTGATGGTGCGACACCGGCGGGATGGTTGTGCAATTTTGCCGGTATCCGGTGATGAAATGTTGAGGTGTTGGAACTGAGTCGTCGCAGTGCTGAGACCGAGACGACTCAGTGACGAGCCTATCCGAGGCTATCTCGTTGGTTCTGGTCTCACTGATCCAGACGGAAGCCCTGAGCGGCGGCCTTGTCGAGCAGTGTCTGATGGCTGACATCCTGCCGACTGATCGTGGCGACCTGATCGCTGAAGGCGTCCACCGGACGGTCGGCTTGGCGCAGATTGTAGTACCGGTGAACTTCCTCGTCGAAGGCGGGCAGCTGGTCGAGTACGCCATCGGCGTCAGCCGGGTAGGTGTTCTCGAAGAACTGCATCGTGCGCGGCATGCGCGGCTTGACGGTCGGGTTCTGATCGGGCTTGCCGATGGCCAGACCCAGCACCGGATACGTGTATTCCGGCAGATTCAGCACGTCGATAAGGCCGGGGATGTTGTTGAGCAGAGAGCCGAGAATCACGCAGCCCAGTCCCAGCGAATAGGCGGCGGTCTCCATGGCGTGCAGGGCCAGCACGGCGTCGTTCTGAGCTTGGGTGAAGCGATAGCTGTACTTGAGATGGAATTCGTCGGAAGCGGGATCGATACCCTTGCGTTCGGCGATGCGTGCGTTGCGGTGCTCGTCGATGACGAACACGTACAGCAACGGCGCGGTGGCGATATACGGCTGATGGCCGAATTCGGCGAGCTTGGCTTTGATGGCCGGATCGGTGATGCGGATGGCGGACCAGTCGTTAAGGAACTGGCTGGACGCGGCATGTTGGGCGACGGTTTCGAGCGTGGCGCGGGTATCGTCGTCGATGGCCTCGTCCTTGAACTTACGGATGGAGCGGCGGCCCAGAAGAGCCTCGATTGTTGCGTTGGTAACCATGGCTTTATTGTCGCACGGCAGACGCCGGACGCCACGGTGGATTACCTCACAGTGAAATGCCGATATTGTGTGGCGGAACTGTGCTGGACTGATGGTTCCTGTCGATTGACTGATGGTTCCTTGACGAAATTCCAGCGATGAGTCATCAGTCAGCCAACAGAAACCATCATCCAACCGGGGGATTAGCGGCTGGGCTTGCGATGGCGGTGGTCGACGAACGCCTTGGAGCCCCGATCCGACAGCTGCGAAACCACTGCGCCGAGTGCGGCCGAAACGGCGGCGAATGCCAGACTCATTGCCAGACTTTGCGGCGCGTCTGCCGCCAGTCCCTTGCGCAGATTGCGTTTGCTTGTGCCCTTGTCCCATATCATCTGGAATGCTTTGCCGGCAACCAAGCCTGCCAGCGCTGGGACTGCCGACTTGATGAGCTTGTCGTCCAGAGAATCAGGGTCGTTGAGCCGGTCCTCGCGCAGCCTGTTGACCTTCTCGTCGATGCGGTGCAGGCTGTCGACCGCGCGGTCGGCGCTGGAGGGGAAGTCGGTGTTCGTTTCGTCGCTCATGACTCTCAGTCTAATAGCATCTCAATCATCTCAGCGCAAAAGATGGGCGTTAATGGTGGAGTCATGAACGAGCGCAGACTAGAGTGGAGGCATGAGCGAACAGAACGTGAACGGCACCGTTGCCGTCGAGAACTCTCGTGGCGGCAATGGATTTTTGGTGTTGCTGCGCCACGGCCAGACCGTGTGGAGCGAATCCGGGCAGCATACCGGGCGCACGGACATCCCGTTGACCGCGGTCGGCGAGCAGCAGGCAGCGGATGCCGGAAGGCGCCTGCGCGAGGCCTTCCCCGAAGGATTCAGCCAGAGCTGTGTGTTTTCCAGTCCGCTGAAGCGGGCGTGCCAAACCGCTGAATTGGCTGGTTTTGCGGACCACGGTGTGTTGGACGGCATCGCTGAATGGGATTACGGCCGAGCCGAGGGGCGTACGCGCCAGCAGGTGAGTGAGGCCAGCGGTTTTGAATGGGATGTGTGGCGTGACGGGCCGCGCTCGCTGACGCCCACGCTGGAGGGCGACTGGGTCGAGACCTTGCCTTCGGGCGAACAGGTGCCGGTCCATGCCGGGCCTGGCGAGACGCTGGAAGAAGCGGCGGCACGCGCCAAGAGCGCCATCGACGAGATTACGCCGCTGCTGAAAGACGGCCATAATGTGCTGTTGGTGGCTCATGCGCACATCCTGCGCATCCTCACCTCGCAATGGCTGGGCGTGGACCCGCATTTCGCACGGTTGCTGCGTTTGGATACGGCGCACTACTCGGTGCTCAGCGTCTATAAGGGAGATAACGTCATCGAACGGTGGAACGCCTAGCCCCGGTTGCGCTGCGATTGCGCTGGCCTGCCCGCTACTGCGGGCGGGCCTTTATTGTTTGTGGCGGGAATTGCGGTATGTCGATAAATGATTTGCAAACGATAGCGTCGGCGTGTTGTTTTTTTTTGATGGGTATAAGTGGCAATCGATTGCCATGAAAGATATGTTAGCGCTCTCATGATTGCGAACGCTTGCATTGCGATAATGAGGCAAAAATGACTGAATTAATGGGATATTTGTTGACAATGGCCTGAAAATGATGATTTATGACGCGCTGATATTGCTATCGTTTGCAAAAAGAAGCAAACCGTTGCACAATAGTGCATGTCGATAGTCGTAAAGGTGCGTGCTAGCGTACCTGTCCTGACCGGGGACGGCCGGGTCGATGATGAAAGAGAAAGGTTCGATGATGAATCGTACAGTCAAGTCAGCAGTCGCGATGGCGGCTGTCGCTGCGATGTCCCTCGGCGCTTTGGCGGCCTGCGGAAGCTCGACCTCCGGCGATGACGCCAAGGGCAAGGTCTACTACCTGAATTTCAAGCCGGAAGCGGCTGATCAGTGGACCGCTCTGGCCAAGGAATACACCAAGGAAAAGGGCGTTGAGGTCAAGGTGCAGACCGCGGCCTCCGGTACCTACGAGCAGACCCTGAAGTCCGAAATCGCCAAAACCGAAGCCCCGACCTTGTTCCAGGTCAACGGCCCGGTCGGCTACCAGAACTGGAAGAAGTACACCGCCGATATGTCCAATACGGATGTGTACAAGGAGCTCGCCAACCAGGATGTGGCCCTGAAGGATGGCGACAAGGTGGTCGGCGTGCCGTACGTGATGGAAACCTACGGCCTGATCTACAACAAGGACATCCTCAACAAGTACTTCGCGCTGGATGGCGCCAAGGCCACGTCCATGGACGAAATCGACAACTTCGACACCCTGAAGGCCGTGGCCGACGACATGCAGGCCCGCAAGGACGAGCTCGGCATCAAGGGCGCGTTCACCTCCGCCGGCTTCGACTCCAGCTCCGACTGGCGCTTCAAGACCCACCTGGCCAATCTGCCGCTTTACTACGAGTTCAAGGATGACAACGTCACCGAGCAGCCGGCCAAGATCAAGGGCACCTACCTGCCGAACTACAAGAAGATCTTCGACCTGTACATCGCCGACTCCACCACCGACCCCACCCAGCTGAGCGCCAAGACCGGAGATGATGCGAACTCCGAGTTCGCGCTCGGCGAGGCCGCCTTCTACCAGAACGGTACCTGGGCCTGGACCGACCTGCAGAAGGCCGGCATGACCGCCGATCAGGTAGGCATGATGCCGATCTACATCGGCGTCAAGGGCGAGGAGAAGCAGGGTCTGAACACCGGTTCCGAGAACTACTGGTGCATCAATGACAAGGCCTCCGACGCCGACAAGAAGGCCACCGAGGACTTCCTGTCTTGGGTGATCACCTCTGATACCGGCAAGAAGTCCCTCTCTCAGGACATGGGCTTCACCACCCCGTTCAAGACCTTCGATGACGTCAAAAGCGACAACCCACTGACCGAGGCCGCCGTGGAAGACCAGAAGTCCGGCAAGACCCAGGTTTCTTGGAACTTCACCATGATGCCGTCCGAGGAATGGAAGAACAAGGTCGGCCAGGCGCTGCTCGAGTACGCGCAGGGCACCGGCAAGTGGGATGCCGTCAAGACCGCCTTCGTGGACGGTTGGGCTTCCGAATACGAGGCCTCGCACTGAGTCTCATAGAGTCCCATAGCCGATAAGCAACAATCCGCGGCGCCCCTGCCTTTCCTTCTCCAGGGGCGCCGCTTTGTATTGCTGAGTCTCGCACAAAATCGTCCGCCGCAGAAAAGTGTGAGGCACGCACCCGCTCAATCGCACGCTGTGGGGCCATGAATCGGCGATTTTTCGCCATTCTCCACAATGTGCGATTGAGCGTTATTGTGCGGTTGCCTCACACTTTTTCTATGGTGGGCTTTGTTGTGTGAGCCTACTTAACGCGGGAGGTGGAGGAGCGGACCTTCAGCTGGGCCGGGAACACGATGTAGGGTTGCTCAATCGGCTTTTCGTCAATGAGATCGAGCGTCATGCGGGCTGCCACGCGGGCCATTTCCACCGGATCCTGGCGGATGGTGGTCAGGCCGATATCGCCGGTGTAGAAACTATCGTCGTAGCCGATCAACGAGACGTCGCCGGGCACGGAGAATCCATTGCGCTCCAGCTGGAACATAAGCGGCAAAGCAATGCCATCCTCTTGGCATGCGATGGCGGTGGGCATCTCGTCTTGGCTTATGAGTTGGTTGACCACGTCGCTGATTTCATAACGTCCATCGTCATCGACCTTGCAGACGATAACCTGCGGCTCGATGCCTTCCCTGCGGCAGCAGGCGGTGAATGAGTCGAATCGGCTTTGCACGGAGAAGCTCAGCGACACCTCGCGATTGGTGCTGATGTAGGTGATGCGGCGATGTCCGAGATTGATAAGATGGCGGGCGGCCAGCGTGGAGCCCTGCACGTCGTCGATATTGACGGCGGCGGTAAAGCCGCGGGCTTCGGGTTCGACTGAATTGATGCCGACGATCGGCACGCCGACCGAAGCCAGTTGCGCGATTTCGTTGTTGTCGATATCGAAAGACGCCACAATCACGGCATCGGCGTTACGGCGTACCGGCAACATCTCGAAGAATTCCTTGCGCTCCTCGATGCTGGAAATCTGGAATACCGAAATATCGTAGCCCTGCGTGTGCAGCACCTCGTTGAGCCCCTCGATGACCGAGGCGGTGAACCACAGGCGGATATGGCCGCTCATCAGTACTGCGATGCGCAGGGAGCGGCCGGATTTCAGGGCCGCAGCCGAGCGGGAGAGTGAGAAATTGAGTTTGTCGGCGATGGCGAGCACGCGCTCGCGGGTCTTGGCCGACACCAGATCCGGCCTGGTGAAGGAACGTGAGACGGTGGAGATGGAGACGCCGGCCTCGCGGGCGACATCCTGAATGCTCGTAGCCATTGCAGCCCCCTTGCGTTGAATGGAAAATCGCAATACACATGCACAACTGACTCCAGTGTACATGCTGATTGATTGATCTGCGGCGATGACAACGATTGTATTACAAACGTTTGCAAAGTGTCTATGTCGGCGTTAGATTGGCTTTATATAGCCATTATCTTAGGTGAAAGAAGATTGCTGGAGCCGGAGTGTGCTCGAACTTGAAACGCCTAAAATGACAACGTTTGACATATAATGATTCGACGTTTAATATGAACATAGGCTTGAACGAGAACAGGCCGTGCATGCGGTTCTCGATCGGCAAGCTCGCATTGAGTTGAACTCCGCAGCCGGCGCACGATGCAGTGTCGCAACGCAGCGGACTCAAGGAGGAGGAAAAGTCATGATCAGCATGGCTGGCAAGGCGATACGCAGATGGTGGGCGCTGTTCGCGCTCCCCACATTCGCCGCATTCATCATCGGGTTCCTGGTGCCCTTCATCATGGGCGTCTACTTAAGCTTTTGCGAATTCACCACCGTTACCGACGGTGAATGGGTGGGGCTTAAGAACTATGGCAAAGCGTTGAAAGACAAGGAATTCCTGCACGCGCTCGGCTTCTCCACCGCGTTTACCATCGTGACCACCATCGTGATCAACGTGATCGCCTTCGCCATCGCCTACATGCTGACCAAGGCGATCAAGGGCTCCACGCTGTTCCGCTCGGTATTCTTCATGCCGAACCTTATCGGCGGCATCATCCTGGGCTACATCTGGCTGCTGCTCCTGAACGGCGTACTGGCCCACTGGGGCCGCGCCCTGACCTATAAGGCGTCCTACGGGTTCTGGGGCTTGGTCATCCTGGTGTGCTGGCAGCAGATCGGCTACATGATGATCATCTACATCGCCGGCCTGCAAGCCCTGCCCACCGATGTGCTGGAGGCCGCGGCCGTGGACGGCGCCAACGGACGGCAGACCATGTTCCGCATCATCATCCCGCTGATGATGCCGTCCATCACCGTGTGCTCCTTCCTGACCGTGACCAACGGTTTCAAGCTCTACGATCAGAACCTCGCATTGACCAACGGTGCGCCGAGCAACATGTCTGAAGGTCTGGCGCTGAACATCACCCGCACCTTCTACGGCCGTATGGGCTGGGAAGGCGTCGGCCAGGCGAAGGCCGTGCTGTTCTTCATCCTGGTCGCGGTCATCGCCCTGATTCAGAACAAGCTCACCACGAGCAAGGAGGTGGCAGCCTGATGAACGAGAACAAGCCTGTGAAGCATGGCGCATTATGGACCGTGCTGTTTGCCGTTGTCTCCCTGTTCTGGATTTTCCCGATCGTCCTGGTGCTGATCAACTCCTTCAAGCAGAAGGCGTACATCTCCAAGAACGCGTTCTCCCTGCCTGCCGGCAAGGCGTTCGTGGGACTTGAGAACTATGTGCGCGGCATCGAGACCACGCAGTTCTTCGCCTCCTTCGGCTGGACGTTGCTTATCACCGTCGGCTCGGTGGTGCTGATTCTGGTGTGCACCTCGATGTGCGCATGGTGGATCGTGCGCGTGAACAACTGGGCCGCGAAGCTGCTCTACACCCTGTTCCTGTTCAATATGATCGTGCCGTTCCAGATGGTGATGTTCACCCTCTCCAAGATCGCCGACATGCTGAAGCTCAATACCCCGTGGGGCCTGTGCATCGTGTACCTCGGTTTCGGTGCCGGTCTGGCCGTGTTCATCTTCACCGGCGTGATCAAGGGCATCCCGCAGGAACTTGAGGAATCCGCCATGATCGACGGCGCGTCAGTGCCGCGCATCTTCTTCCAGATCGTGGTGCCGATTATGAAGCCGTCGATCGTCTCGGTGGGCATCCTCGAAGCCATGTGGATCTGGAACGACTACCTGCTGCCGTACCTGACGCTCGACCTCGGCAAATACAAGACCATCTCGGTCGCCGTGCAATACCTCAAGGGCGGCTACGGTTCCGTGGATATGGGCGCCATGATGGCCTGCTTGGTGCTGGCCATCATCCCCATCATCGTCTTCTACTTGGTATGCCAGAAGTATATAGTCTCTGGTGTCATGGCGGGCGCGGTCAAGGGTTGAGCCCGACAATTTGGCTCCCCTCCCTGAGGGGAGCCAAAAGCTGTACAAGGAGTAGTTGATGAACTGGCTGGCACCGGACTCGAAATTCATGCGCGCGTGGAGCAATCTTGTTGACGGCGTATGGATCAACATTCTGATGCTGGTCACCTCTATTCCGCTCATCACCATCGGTGCAGCCCTGACCGCCGGTCATGATGCTTGTCGCCGCTCCATCGAGGGCGAGGGCAAAGGCGTAACCGCCAACTACTTCAAGTCATTCAAAGCCAACTTCATCAAAGCCACACTGCTGTGGCTGCCGTTCTTGGTGGCGCTGATTGCACTGGTCTGGTCATGGATCGTCCTGCAGATCACGCCGCTGCTCATCATCAAATTCGCGCTGACCATCCTCTGGCTTATCGGTTTCGAATGGGTGTTCGCGCTTCAGGCACGCTTCGAGAACACCGTGGCCGGCACCTTGAAGAACGCCTTCATCTTCGGCATCTCCCACATCGCGATGACCGTGGCCCTGGTCATCGTGGATGCCGTGTTCGTGGCACTGCTGGCGGCCAGCTGGTTCCACATGCCCGGTGGACTGTTCCTGCTGGTGATCCTTGGTTACGGCACCATGCTGATGCTCCATATCCCCGTCGCCGAGCGTGTCTTCAAGCCATATCTCATTGACTAGGCGGGTTCTCGCGAATATGCGGCGATCTTCGAGGTCTGAGCGCTCTCTGTCCACGCAAGCGCGGTAAAGATAACAAATTGATAACAGTTTGGGGCGGCTGGCGGAGCGGGGTGCCGATTGAGGGGGTATTAGTGATTGGCTTGGAAGGGGGCTTTTGACATACGGGGGGTGTTCGGACTGGGCGGTTGCCCCCGTAAGTGCTTATATACATAAGGAATCTGGCACACTGAGTCTCAGTGCCGTAATGGTATCATCGCAAATAATGTTTGCGTTCACGTAGAGGCGAACGAGACACCCGACAAGTGGGTCGAGGCAAAGGACAAGGAGAGATGCGGTGAAGCATTGGAAGAAGATGGCAGCATCGTTGATTGCAATATCAACGATGGTGGCAGTAGTTCCGACGACGTATGCCATGGAATCGGAAGATTCCCAACCACAGACAACCGATACCGCGACAGTGCAGACTACTAAGGCTGCTGAACCGACGCTGCTCGCCAGCTGGGACTTCACGGGCAAAAACGGCACCACGAACAGCGCGATTGCCGATTCGACCGGCAAGTACAACCTGACGCTGAAGGACGGCGCCAAGATCGAACAGTACGGTGACCGCAGCAACAACGAGGCGCTCTCACTGCGCGGCGATGGCCAGTACGCCCAGATCGATGACCAGCTGTTCAAGGATGCGGGCGACTCCTTCACTCTGGAGTTCGCGTCCAAGACTCGTCACGACGACAGCGGCAAGTTCTTCTCGTTCATCGTCGGCAAGGACGGCTCGAACGACGCCAACACCACCGATCAGGCCAACGCCAACAAGTACCTGATGTTCTACAACAGCAAGACCGCCATCAAGGGCGTTATCTCCAACAACAACTGGGGTAACGAACAGGGATCCAAGGTCACCGTTTCCGGCAACGACAACAGCTGGGCCGATTACAAGATTGTCGTGGACGGCACCAACCTTGCCGTGTTCCGCAACAATGCCCTGATCATTTTCAAGGCCAACACCGGCATCAAGATGAGCGATCTCGGTGCGACCACCGCCTACATCGGCAAGTCGTTCTACTCCGTCGATGAGTACTGGAATGGTGCAATGGATGATATCAAGGTCTACAGGGGCGCTGACCTGACCATGCCGACCGCCGTTGCGATTTCCGGTACCGGTGTGGTGAACAACAAGCTCACCCTGATTGAGAAGGACTCCACCAAGCTCACCGCCACCGTCACTCCGGACGACGCCGTGAGCAAGAACGTCACCTGGTCCTCCTCCGATGAGTCCGTGGCCAAGGTCGCCGCAGACGGTACTGTAACCGGCGTCAAGGCTGGTACTGCCACCATCACCGCCACCACTGAGCTGGGTGGTGTGAAGGCCGAACTGCCCGTCACCGTTGAGCCGATGAACGCCCAGAACGCCGCCGCAGCCGACCTCGATGCCGCGATTGCTGCGCTGAAAGTTCCGGCGGCCGAGAATCTGCCGCTAGTCGCCAAGGGCACCAAGAACGGCTCGGCGATTACGTGGAAGTCCTCGGACGAGAAGCTCATTACGTCCACTAACGAGAAGTACGAAAACAAGACCACTGGTGCCGATGACCCGTATCGTGGTGCTGGCATCATCAATCGTCCGGCCTACGGCGACGGTGATTCCAAGCCGGTTACGCTGACCGCCACCGCTTCCTACAACGGCGGTGAGAAGGTCACCAAGACCATCGAGGTCACTGTCAAGGAGAAGACCCGCATCGCGCCTGACACCGGCTATGCGGCCGTCACTTTTGAGAGCGACAGCAACGGTGGAGAAAAGGCCTGGGTGGCTTCCACTGAGAAGAACGATTTCTTCACGTTTAAGACTCGCAACAATGGCCAGGCGGTACTTACCAATGATGCAGACACGGGTGGCTTGCGTGACATGTTCGTGCTGCGTTCCCACGAAGGCGACAAGTACTACCTGATTGCCACTGATCTCAAGGTCTCGTCAATGGGCTGGAGCCAGAACCAGGTTAACGGTTCTCGGAAAGTTGAGGTCTACGAGTCCACCGATATGATGAACTGGACCCGTACCAACGGCGACGGCAACGGCGGCATCACCATCAACACGCCGAACGCCGGTATGACCTGGGCGCCGGAAGCTTACTGGGATGATGACCTGAACGCTTACGTGGTGTTCTTCTCTTCCCGCATGTTCACTGATGACACCCGTACCACTCCGGTCAAGAACGACAAAACCGGCAATAGCTCCTATGCTCAGGTGCGTTACGCCATCACCCGCGACTTCGTGAACTTCACCGAGCCGCAGATGTGGCAGGACACCGGCTACTCGCGCATTGATTCCACCGTGCGTAAGATCGGTGGCTACTACTACCGATTCACCAAGAATGAGCAGGGCGGTGCCGCTGGCGATTACATCACCACTGGTAAGAGCATCTTCCTTGAGCGTTCCAAGGTGCTGACTGCACCGACCACCGAGGCATCTCCGGGTCAGGACCCGAACACCGGTTGGCAGCTGCTCGAGCAGGCGTTGCTGCCGTTCGAAGGACCAGAGACCATCAAGCTCAACAAGGATGACGAACTCAACACGAAGGACGACGACGGCTACATTCTGCTGTCCGACAACTTCGCCTACCGTGCATTTATGACCACGGGTGCCGAGCTTTCCAAGACCACGTGGGACAACCCGATGACCAAGCGTTACCCGGACTTCAACAACGAAAAGAAGCCGGTCAAAGCCGAGCCGGGCGCTCAGGGCTACATCACTCAGGGTGCTAACGGCGGTCTGCCGGACAAGGTGCGTCACGGTGCGTTCGTGAACGTGCCTGAGTCTGTGCTCAAGGTGACGAAGTCCTGGACCGCTGCCAACCCGACGCACATCGAGGCTGTTGACTCCACCACCAAGGCCGTGTACAACGCCGGCACCCGCGAGCTCACCGCCACGGTGACCGCCGCCGATAAGGGCACGCTCGCCGGTTCGGTGAAGTTCTCTGCTGGCGACTGGTCCAAGACCGTGAAGCTCGACGCCGAAGGCAAGGCCACTGTGACCCTCCCGGCCAGCGTCTCTGGCACTGTTGCGGTTGCTTACGACGGCTACACCGATGGTTTGGTCAATCCATCCGATACTACGGTTGACGGCATTGAACAGGGCAAGGTCGATTTGGCTGAGCTCAACAAGCAGATCGCCGCCGCCGAAGCGCTCAAGGAATCCGACTACACGGCCGATTCCTGGGCCAAGCTTGCCGCCGCGCTGAAGACTGCCAAGGCCGCGCTCGCCGCTGAGAATCAGGGCGAGGTCGATACCGCCGCAGCCGACCTTAAGACCGCAATCGAAGCCCTGCAGAAGGCTCCGACCAATCCGGGCGAAGGTGACGGAGATAAGGGCGACGGCAATAAGCCGACTACCCCGACCACCGGCGACAAGACCAACGTCAACAAGCCCGGCAGCGCGCTGAGCAATACCGGCACGGCCGTGCTCGGCCTGGGTGGTGCCGTGGTAGCACTCGCCATCGCCGGCATCTCCCTAACCCTCTGGCGCAAGCGTCGCGCCTGAGCTGCTACGGCAACCAAGCCCCCCCTCTGACGAGGGGGGCTGTCAGCCGAAGGCTGACTGGGGGAGAGACCGCGGCGAAGCCACCGAAAGAACGGCATGGCCTTCGGCCGATTCTGTATCCCGCGGCTGCCGCCGCAGGTCTCTCCCCCGACTGCCTAACGGCGGCCACCTCGAACGCAATTAAGGACCAGCTTTCAGCTGGCTTCATATTTGCTCACTGTCGTTCGCCTTCGCCTAAAAACGACTCTGGCGTTTTCTTCACGGCTCAGCTCATCAGAGGGCGGCCACAAAACTTCGCTCCATAACTGAAGACGCAACCACAATCAACCCTATCAATGAGGAGAAACATGGGAAAGCTGATGCGAAAGGCAACCGGACTCACGGTCGGCGTGGCAACACTGCTCGCTGGTCTGGTGCTGCCGATGACGGCCAGTGCCGAGAGCGCATCGCCAATCGATGCCAGTCCGATCATCCACTATTCATTCGATAACGCACTGACGTCCAAGACCATCGCCAACGAGGGCAGCGCGGCCAACAGCGATGCCACCCTATCCGGCGACGCCACGGTGGCCAATGGCCAGATCAGCCTGACCGGCTCGCAAACCATTAGCGTGCCGACCACGGCCATCGCCGGTAAGAAGGACGTTACCGTCTCCATCTGGCTCAAGAACAATTACGGCAACGGCAATACCGCCGCCGCGTACATCGGCGCGGCCAAGACCGGCAATTATCCGGCCAACGGCTACTGGCTGCTCAACCCGGCCAACCCGAGTGGCTACGCGAAATCCGTAATGACCAATGCCACTGCGGCCGACCCGAATAACAGCCCGTGGGGCACCGAAGTCGGCCCTGGATCGACGAACGCCGCCACCACCGGCACCAAGGCCACCAGCGATTTGGCTCTGTACACCACCGTCATCAGCGGCACCAACAGCACCATGAGCTTCTACCTCAACGGCAAGCAGGTTGGAGACGTCACCTACACCATTCCGGCCGGTGGCCTGACCAATTACGGCGACCTCGTCGCCTACATTGGCAAGTCCTCCTACGCTGACCCGAACTCCAAGCTCGACGTGGACGATTACGCCGTATACGACACTGCCATCAGCGCCGCAGACGTGACCAAGCTGTATGACGCTCAGGTGCTCGACAAGGCCGAGGCCGCTGTCAAGGCCGCTGTGCCCGCATCCGCTACCGAGGACTTCGCGCTGCCGACCAGCGCCGCTGGCGTGAGCATCGCGTGGAAGTCGGACAACGCAGCTATCGCCGTTGACAACGCTACCGGCAAGGCCACAGTCATTCGTCCGGCCGCAACCGCAGCTGATGCCGAGGTGACCCTCACCGCCACGTTTGGCAACAACGCCAAAACCGCCGCCTACACGGTCCTCGTGCCGAAGCAGCTCTCCGATGCCGAGCAAGCCAAGGCCGACCTTGACGCCGTCACCATCGAGGACTCCGACGACATCCGTAGCAACTTCTCCGTGCCCACCAAGGGCAACAATGGTTCGACCATCTCGTGGGAAGTGACCGGTGGCAAGGATATCGCCACACTAGGCGAAGGCGTGAACGACAAATCTCGAACGGTCACTGTTAAGCGCCCTGCCGCCGGTAGCGATGCCGTCACTGTGACGCTCAAAGCCATTGCCAAGTACGGTACCGCCACCGAAACGAAGACCTTCACCGTCACCATTCAGCCGATGCCTGCCGCCGAAGAGAAGGACGAGGCCTACGTGTGGGCGTTCTTCACCGGCGAGGGCGTGGGCGGCGAGAAAATCAGCCTCGCGGCCTCCAAGGGCAACGATGCGCTCGACTGGAACACGCTGAACAACGGCACGCCGATATTCACTTCCGAGTTTGGCGAGAAGGGTTTGCGCGATCCGTTCATCATGAAGTCCAAGGACGGCGACAAGTTCTACATGCTCGCCACCGATCTGAAGATTGACGGTCGTGCCCCCCTCAACGGGCTGAATGGCTTTGCTGGTGCACAGGCTAACGGTTCCAAGTACATTGAGATCTGGAAGTCCGACGATCTGGTCAACTGGTCCAAGCAAAGCCACGTCAAGGTGAGCTCTGATTACGCAGGCAACACTTGGGCGCCTGAGGCCTACTACGACGAGGAAATCGGCAAGTACGTGGTCTATTGGGCCTCGAACCTGTACGACAACACCGACGAGAACAGCCGCAAGCAGCTGACCTACAACCGCATGGTGTACGTCACCACCGATGACTTCGTCAACTTCTCCGACCCGACAGTGTGGATTGACGTTGATCGCCGAGGTGGTGCAGGCAGTGGATCCATCGATGTGACCGTGCAAAAGGTAGGGGATACCTACTACCGCATCTACAAAGATGAAAACACGATGTCTTTGCGTCAGGAGAAGTCCACAGATTTGACTGCCGCAATTGGTGGTGCCGGCGTGAAGAACTACGCCGATGCGCTTAAGGGTAGTGCATGGAGCGAAGTTGCCACGAACATCGGTAAAGGCCAGGCTAACGGTTACGGTAAAACCTTCACTTCCGGCGAAGGTCCATCGCTATTCAAGGCCAACGATGGCGATGTGAACGGCTACCAGTACTACCTGTTCGCCGATCAGCCGAGCTATCATCAAGGTCCAAACCACTATGTGCCGATGGCGACTGAGGATATCGCCAGCGGTCAGTGGACCGTTATCGGCAATAAGATGCCTGAGGCGAACTTCCCGACCAATTCCGATGGCGGCAAGCCGCGCCACGGCACTGTGCTGCCCGTGACCCGCGCCCAGTATCAGAAGGTGCTGGAGGCGTACGCTCCGGCTGCGGCTGTGAAGTCCGTTGACGCGCTGTCTGCCGAGACGACGGTTGGTGTGGCGCCGACGCTGCCGGAAACCGCGCATCTGACTCATGCGGACGGTTCCGTTTCTGACGTTGCAGTTGAGTGGGATGCCATTGACGCAGCTTCCTATGCCAAGACCGGCACTTTCACCGTCAAGGGCGTCGCCCAGGACGATTCCCGTATGCCGGTCGAGGCGACCGTCACCGTGACTGGCACTGACATCTCCGGGGCGGTCGTCACGGCCGACCCCAACGAGTTCACCGCAGACGGTGCTGCCAAGGAACCGGCCGTAACCGTTACGCTCGATGGCGCGACGCTCAAGGAAGGCGCCGACTACACGGTGGCCTACACGAACAACGTCGAACCTGGCACCGCCACAGTGACCGTAACCGGCGCTGGCAAGTACTCCGGTACTGCTTCGGCAACGTTCACCATCAAGGCCGGCGAGCCCGGCTCCACGCTGGACAAGTCCAAGTTGCAGGCGCTTGTCGATAAGGTGAAGGGCTATAGCAAGGCTGATTACCAGTCTGGTTGGGATGCTTTCGCCGCCGCGCTTGCCGACGCGCAGCAGGTGTTGCAGAGCTCCACCGACCAGCAGGAAGTGGACAAGGCGCTGTCGCAGCTCCAGTCCGCCGCCGACAAGCTGGTCAAGAAGTCCGGCGACTCCGGCAAGACCGATGGCAAGGATGACGGCACGCAAAAGCCCGCCGCCAAGCCGGGCAGCGCTCTGTCCAACACCGGCGCCTCGGTGTTCGGTGTGGGTATCACCGCGGTCATACTGCTCGCCGCCGCCGGCGCCGCCTACGCCTTCCGCAAGCGCCGCGCCTGAACTGTTTGCAGCGTAGACCAAGCCCCTTCTGGATGAGTCGAGCTGTGAAGCAAGCAGCCTACTGGATTGTTTGCTTCATGGCGCGGCCCCATCAGAGGGGCGTATCGCACGTTCGTCCGACGACGCTGTCGGACGCATAGGCTCTATAGCCCCATAGCTCCAATAGCCATTACCGAACTTCACCACTCAACATCTAGATCTGCTGCGCGACAAGCAGTATCACCGCGCGCAAGGAGGAAACCAATGACAACCAAACCATCGATAGGCAAACGCCTGCTCGGCGCGATGCTGGCAGTGCCGATGGCGCTCGCCGGCATGGGAATCGGCGCGACCACGGCGGTCGCGGCCGATACCGTTCCGACCAATAATCTCATCGCCGCCTACGACTTCACCACGAAGCCAAGTGACGGCAAGACCGTGGCCAACAGTGCGCCGAACGCTACGCTTGGCGCGGCCGAAGTACAGAACTCCGCCGACTCGCTTTGGGCCGATGATGCCCTCACCCTTTCCGGCGGTGCCAAGACCGGCACCGGCGACTGGGTCAAGCTGCCCTCGAATCTGCTGTCCGGCAAGGACGCCGCCACGGTGCAGTTGGAGGTCAAAGCGGATTCCAGCATGCTCAATGCTTTCCATTTCCTGTGGAACATCGGTAACGACAGCTCCGATACGGAATATTTCTTCGCCACGCTCAACTGCGGCAGTTCGCGTAACCCGCTCGTCGGCCTGAAATCGGGCGGTACGGAGACGCTCGTGCAGTCCAGCTCCTGCGTGGCCAAGGCCGACCAATGGTTGTCGGTGACCGCCACCATTGATGGCGCCGCCGCGAAACTGTACATCGACGGCACGCAGGTGGCATCCGGCACCGTGCCGGCCAAACTGTCCAGCGTCAAGGACCAGTCGCTCAATGCCATCGCACGTTCGCCGTGGCCCGACAACCTGTTCAAGGGTGCGGTCTCGAACTTCCGCGTATACGATGCCGCGCTCACCGCCAGTCAGATCGCTGCAATCAGCACTGCCGATGCCTCAATTCATGCCAGTGAACTCACCGGTTCCGTGCTGAATGGCATCACCATCCCCACGACGGTCGACGATCCGTTCATTTCGTTGCCCACTGCGAACGGCGTGACGTGGGCGTCCTCCGATAGCAGCGTCATCGCGACTGACGGCACAGTCAACCAGCCCGCCAAGGGCGAGGCAGCCAAGACTGTCACGCTGACCGCCGCCGTCACGATCCGTGGCCAGACCGCTACGAAGGAATTCACGGTCACAGTCAACCCGACCACGAAAACTGCCGCTGAACAGCTCAAGGAAGCCGCGGCCGGCTACGTGATCCCGTCCGTCGTGCGTTCCGGAGACGCCCTCCCGGCGGCTGTGAATGGCACTACCGTCACGGTTACGTCCACTAAGGACGTAGCCGTCGAGGATGGCAAGATCACCATCGATGGCGACGAGGCCACGACCGGTACCATCACCGTCGAGTTCTCCAAGAACGGTCTCGCCGGCATCGAGCCCATTACCAAGGCCTTCACCGTAAAGGTGCTGCCCGCCGCGAAGTCCGCGACCATCGCCGCCTACGATCGCAACGCCACCGGCGAGAATGAGGCCAACAACGGCGACATCGCCTACAGCATGCACCTCGCGTTGCAGAACGCTGACGGTTCGTACACCCCGTACAACGAGAATTACGGTATCTTCTTCGCACGTTCGCCGAAGGCGCAGAATCTCAACGAGAACCTCGACGGCAATGATTACCGCAGTCTCAAGGATCCGAGCCTGCTCCGCATGGCCGACGGCACCTATGGCGTGATTTCCGTGCGTACCAACCGCGGCACCGCCACCGGTGACTCCACCGCGAAGTCCAGCGTGCTCATCGCCACCTCCGAAGACCTGCTCACCTATAGCGAACAGGAGAACTCCGGTTCCATCGTCGACCTTGGCGAGACCAACGGCGTCAACGCTCCGTACGCCGTGTACGACACCGCCAGCAAGCAGTATGTTGTCGGCTGGGCCGATGACAACGGCGTGGCCAAGTACACCACGTTCGATTCGCTCAAGGGCTCCACATCCAAGCACGGCAGCGTACTGTACGGTTCCGTCGCCAAGTCCGGCGTACTCGCCGCCGACGGTGTACAGGGCATCGCGAACTTCCGCTCCGGTGCCACCATCGCGGTGGACGAGGCCACGGTGAAGGCGCTCAACACCCGTTACGGCCGCTCTGAGAACACCGGCACGAGCAATCTCACTGACATCACCGTCAAGAAGGGCGCCTCAATCGATGAGGTGACCGCGCAACTGCCGAAGAACGTGGACCTCACTTACTCCGACGGTTCTACCGGCTCCCTGCCGATTTCCTCATGGAACACTGAGGGTATAGATCTGACGAAGGTGAGTGATTACACTGTCACCGGCACCGTCAAGCAGACCGAATACCAGATTCCGTTCGCCGAGGACCGCGCCGATCCATCGGTGTATAAGTGGCAGTGGACGCATGAGGTCGACGGCAAGGAAGTCACCGAAACCAAGTTCCTGATGATCGCTTCCAACGACATCCAAGGTGATGTCACTTGGCAGCATGGTTCGCCCCACATGCCGTTCCGCATGGCCGACACGATTTCCGGTCTCGCCGACGAGCCGGGCAACCCGAATGCCCTGATTCAGTCGAACGGCTACAACAACAAGGAGGTGTCGCTGCTCAAGGCTGGCGACAAGGACTCCGAGGGTAATGCCATCATGCACAGCTTCTGGGCTCCAGAAATTCATGAGATTGATGGTAGGCTCACGATTCTGTTCATGGCCGGATACGGCAACACATGGTCCAACGGCAAGTCGGTGTACATGCAGCTCAAGCAGGATGCCGACGGTCATGACCTCGACCCGACCGACCCCGATAACTGGACTGTGCCGACACCGATCTACCGCAATGACGCCTCGCTGCTCAACGGTAACAAGCAGCTCGCAGCCACCGCGTCCGGCGGAGTGGGCATGTCGCTCGACATGACCTATTTCCAGGATGCCGACGGCAGGTCCTACTACGCCTGGCAGCAGCTCGGCGCCACCTACATCGCCACGATGGATCCGAAGGACCCGGCCCATGTGACCAGCTCCCCGGTGCGCATCGTCACCCCGGAGTATGCGTGGAACGCCGCCATAGCCGAAGGTCCGAACGTGACCCTGCGCGACGGCAAGCTGTACCTCATGTTCTCCGGTTCCGGCGTGGGTAAGACATACACCACTGGGCTGGCCGTAGCGGATGCCTCCGGTACTGACCTGACCGACCCGGCCAGTTGGACGGTGCTCAACTACCCGATTCAGAAGTCCGGTCCGTTCAACGGTGAGATGCAGCTCGGCACCGGTCACGGCATGTGGAGCGAGGACGAAGATGGCAACCAGATCTACGTGTTCCACGCCTATGCCACGAAGAATCTCGGATCCGTGAATGCTGCCGGCCGCGACATGTTCGTGCGCCGTGTGCACTGGGCCGCCGACGGCATGCCGGTGTTCGACATGAGCTCTTCCGAGGAGCTGGCCTCCAAGACCGTTTCCGTGACAGTGAAGGTGGTCGACGACACGGTTACGGTCGACAAGACCGACTTGTCCAAGGCGCTCGCGTCCGCCAAGCAGCTGCGCGAGTCCGACTACACCGCCGCCTCGTGGAAGGCGTTCGCCGCAGCGTTGGCCTCCGCCGAGAAGGTTTATGCCGACGAGAACGCTTCGCAGAAGGACGTCGACGACGCAACCGCCGCGTTGAACAAGGCGCAGGCCGCGTTGGTGAAGGTCGACGGTTCCGATTCGGGCGATGGCTCGAGCGATTCGACTAAGCCGGGCGACGGCTCGAGCATTGACGCTGGTGCTACTGGTGATAAGACGGGCAACAAGCTCGGTCTGTCTAAGACCGGTGCCGCCGTACTCGGCCTCAGCGGCGTGGCCGTGGCGCTCGCTGCCGCCGGCATCGCCCTGACCCTCCAGCGCAAGCGCCAGGCCTGAGCGGCGTAAGCCTCCAATCGCGAAATCGGCCCGTGTGGAGGTGTATTTCCGAGTTGTAGGGCAATGGCTGAAGTATTGGCCGTTGCGGCCGATGAGAGCCCGTTGGTATTCCGCCATTTTCGGGTGGTTGATCGGCTCTGGGAGTGGCGAGTACCCGGGCGCGTGCCCTACAACTCGGAAATACGCTCGGTACGGAGCCGTTTCTGGTTCACGGGATTTCGGCTGAAAATCCCGTGAACCAGAAACTTACAGAAATGCACATGGCCGGCCATCGAGTTCGGCTTGATTCCAATCTTTTGCGTGTGCGATTGCACATGTCTTCAGTTCACGGGATTTACCAGCGTGATCCCGTGAACTGGATAACGCGGACATGCAGGCCACGCGGCTCAACAAGCCAATATTGCACACAGATGATGTGCGATTTTGTTTGTTGTGGGGTGCTGAGAAGGGGTAAATGTTCATTCGGGGAGATGAAACCGGTTTTAAGAGGGGTGCCGGGTATTTCAGGTATGGCAGAATCAGCATGTGCGTTACCGCTTTCGCGTCGTCGCTCAAAGCGTGCTCAAATTTAGGTGAACGCTTACATTAGAATTGTGAGTGCTTACAGAAACCTGTGCGATTGCACATCGGTGCTCCTGTTCACGAACGGTGTCGTTCGTAGGGATTTCCGGTGGCCGTCGTTCGGGCGGAAGTGGGTCGCGCTGGCGAACGAAGAGGCTCCGGCGAAGCGGAAGCAGGAGCGAGAAGCGGTCGATAAAGGAGCGACCGGGTGTCACTCGATAACAATTCGATAACAAATATTGCGATGGCGCAACGATGATTCATCACAGTATTGCAAAGAAGCAAGGACCCAAGGAAGGAGACTCAGTGAGGAGAGTTACACGATTGGCGGCCTGCCTGACGGCGGTGTCGACGTTGGGCGCGGGGTTGATCATGCCGATCACCGCCGTGGCCGACGACGCGACGCCTGCGGTGCAGACGACCACGACCAGTGCGAACGTCAGGGCGGCGGCCAATACAGCGACGGCTGACCCGATTGCCAGCTTCGATTTCAATAGCGACCCGGACGATGGTGCATTCGCCAGTGCTCAGGGTGACGCTAAGGCCACCGTGCAAGGCACGGTGGATCTCGTCAACGGAAAAGATGACGACAACGGCAAGGCCGCCCAGCTCGGCAGCGGTTTCTGGCTGAACGTGACCAAGTCCGATGGCAGTGCACTGCTCAACGGTCTTGATGATGTGACGATCAGCTACGACAGCAAGGCGGCTGCGACCGGTGGCCAGTGGACTGTGTTTGCCGCGCCGACCGCCGGTGCGGTGAACGGCAGCGCCCCCACCTACGTCGGTGTGCTCGACCGCACCGACAAGACCCGTGTGGAACGCTATCTCAACGGCCGCGCATCCGACATCGCCACCATCGACAAGAACACCGGTACGAAGGATGCTTGGAAGCATGTCGATCTCGTCATCTCCGGCAAGACCGCGAAGCTCTATGTCGATAAGAAGTTCGTGGCGAGCAACGTGAACGGCGAGGATCTTAAGAGTATTCTTGGCGGCTCAGGTGGTGTGCTGCAAATCGGCAAAGGCAACTGGGGCAACGGTGAATACTTCACCGGTTTGCTTGATAATTTCATGATTTATGGCTCCGCGCTTTCCGCAGCCGATCTCGGCATCGCATCGCCTACTGCAATCGAGATTTCCGGTTCCAATGTGAAGGACGGCGAGCTGAGTCTCAAGGAAGGCAACTCCGCATCCCTGTCCGCAACCGTCACCCCTGAAGGTGCCGATCCCACAGTGACGTGGGAATCCAACAATCCTGCTGTGGCTACTGTGGATGCCAACGGCAAGGTCACCGGCGTGAAGGCCGGCACCGCCACCATTACAGCGGCTTCCGAAGCTGACGCCGCCAAGACCGCCGAGCTCAAGGTCACCGTCACCGAGGCCAAGGCCGATGACGCCTACGGCTACGTGATGGTCCACTTCATCGAAAACAACAAGGGCTACGCCGAAAAGGTCTACCTCGACATCTCACGCGGTGATGACGCCACCCAGTGGGACACGCTCAACGGCGGCGAGCCGATTCTTGTGAGCAACGAATCCACCACCGGCGTGCGCGATCCGTTCATCGCCTACAACCCCGAGTCGAAGACCTACTACGTGCTGGCCACCGATTTGCGTGTGTTCGGCAGCGATAATGCCGGTTGGGGCACGTGGGCTACAGGTTACAGCACCAAGTTGCATGTGTGGTCGTCCAAAGATCTCATTCACTTCAACGACATGACGGAACTGGAGACCGCCACCGCCGACAAGTACACTGCCAATCCGAACAAGAGCCAGACGCTCACCGATTCCGTGACCGGCAAGACCATCTCCGAGATCGGCATGGCATGGGCTCCTGAGGCTACGTGGGTGCCGAACTTCTATGATCTCAACGACGACGGTCAGCTCAACGGTTCCGATAAGGACAACCCGAAGAACCAGCAGGGCGGCGCATTCGTTGTGTATTGGTCTGTCTCCGCCAAATACGATGGCGAGAACAGTCAGCCCGGCAAGAAGGTGACTCACGTGCTGTGGGCCGCCACCAAGGACTTCACCAATGAGACCTACATGTTTGGCGGCGTCTTCGTGCCTAACAGCAAGTACAACCGTGGCAACACCATCGACACCACGATGCTGCAGAACGGTTCCCGCACATACCGCACCACCGGTTCCGGCGTGATCTTCATGGAATACACCGATCGTGCCGATTGGTGGCGTGCCAACGACCAGGGCCAGTACGCGACCGACCCGGCCAAGGGCTGGGTGTTGCGCCAGACCAACATCGGACACACGCTCGGCAGCGCGCAGGAAGGTGCCAACGGTTTCAAGGTCAACGGCGAAAACAAGTGGTACATGTTCGTCGACAACTATGGATCTGTCGCCTCCGGTGCCCGCTACGGCTACAACCTACTCGAAGCCGACAACCTCGATTCCGAGAATCCGTGGAGCGTCCTGAAGGCCGACGATTACTTCCTCACCGCCAACACCAAGCACGGTGGCGTGGTCTCGCTCACCAAGGCCCAGTACGACGCGATCCGCGCGGCTGACGCCAAGGCTTCCGACAACGCCGACCTGAAGGCCGAGGATGTGACGGTGGATAAGGGTGCTGCCGATACGGACATCACTGCCAAGCTGCCGAAGACGCAGCAGGTCACTCTTGCCAACGGTTACGGCACTGCCAAGCGCGACGTGACGTGGGACGTTTCCAACGTCGACACCTCCAAGCCCGGCGAATACACCGTCACCGGCACGGTCGACACCATCGGTGCCAACGAGAACCATTGGAAGTGGACGAACGCCGCCGGCGAGTCGAAGACCGACGAGGACGACCTCATCAACTCCGGTGCGAACGCGAACAACAGCTGGAAGCAGACCGGTGGCTTTGTGGACAATGAAACCGCCAACAAGAACCGCACGCTATACAGCTCCACCGCCATCACCGTGACCGCTAAGGTGACCGTGACCGGCGAAACCGAGCCGACCGACCCGGATCTGCTTGCCGACTTCACGTTCGATGATGGCGATAAGACCTTTGACGGCGGCAACGCGACGGGCACCACGCAGGGCACCGCCACGCTCGCCGACGGCAAGGACGGCAAGGCCGCGAAGCTCAGCAAGAACTTCTGGCTCAACGTCACCGCCAAGAACGGCGACGCTCTGCTTAAGGGCAAGAACGACGTGACCATCAGCTACGACGTCAAGCCCGATGCCTCCAACAACACTGGCTGGACCTTCTTCGCCGCCTCCAACGCCACCAAGCAGGAGTACGGCAAGGAACACTACGTCGGCGTGCTCGACAAGACCACCGGTATTACCGTCGAACGCTACAACAACAACGACGGCAAGCGCGATTCCTCCGGCAACGTCTCATACACCAAGACGAACGCCGACTGGAAGCACGTCGATATCGTGATTTCCGGCGCAACCGCCAAGCTGTACATCGACTCCAAGCTGGTAGCCGTGAACAACAACGGCCAGAAGCTCGCCGACATCCTCGGTGCTGATGGCGGCGTGCTGCAGATCGGCAAGGCCAACTGGAGCAACGGCGAGTACTTCTCCGGTCTGCTCGACAACTTCAAGATCTGGGGCAAGGCCCTGAGCGACGACGAGCTTGGCGTGGAAAGCGCGAAGACCGACTACGCCGCCGCGCTCGCCATCCCGGCGCAAATCACCGGCGACCTGCCGAGCACTGTGCTGGGCAAGACGGTTACTTGGTCCGCGACCGGCGACGGTGCGAAGCTCGTAGCCGCAGACGGCAAGGTCACGCAGCCGAAGTCCGGCGAGAAGGCCGTGAAGGTCAAGCTCACCGCCACCATCGACGGCGTGGATAAGGCCATCACCGCCGAATCCGAAATCCTCAACAACGGCGGCGAAATCGCTTCCTACGTCAAGGATGTCGATCGCTCCGACCAGAACGGTGCCAAGTACGACCCGCTCGCCTACAACGACGATCGTCGCGCCGACTCGCTGTACGTGGCCGCCAAGGCCGCCGATGGCAGCAAATGGGAGACCCTGAACCGTTCGCAGTCGATTCTGTCGGTCAAGTGGGACGGCTCGCAGTCTGCCAAGCCGAATGCGCAGATGGGCTCACCCGCTTTCTTCCGTGCGGAGGACGGTACCCTTGGTGTGGTTTCCTCGCAGAACAACGCCACCGGTGCGATTTACGTGTGGGATGGCAAGGGCGACGGTGCCACGTTCACCAACGAGCGCGCCATCACCGTGACCGACAACTCCATCGTCACCAACCCGCGCATCGTCTATGATGCCGCCTCCAAGGGCTACAAAGTCTTCTGGACCGATGGCCTGAGCGGCGAAGGCCGTATGGCCACGCTCTCCGACCTGACTGCCAAAGCAACGGTCGGCGAGACGCTCAAGGCCGACGCGGTTGCGATGGGTGTGGGCGACGTGACCGAAGGTCTGCCCGCATGGGCCGGCGAAGGCCAGACCCGCGCATTCGCTGTGAGCTCCTCTGAATTCGATGCGTTCTACAAGAACTATGTCGATCTGCAAAACACCGGCGTCAAGGCTCTGGGCGGCGCAACCGTGGAGAACGGCGCTTCCGCCGAGGACGTCACCGCAGCGGTTTCCGGAACGCAGGCCACAATGACCTACAACGACGGCTCCACGAAGACCTTCAACGTCGACTGGAACGCCGATGATCTGGCCGCCGTGGACACCTCAAAGGCCGGCACGTATGAGGTCAAGGGCACTGTTCAGCAGACCACCGAGGCCATGTACAACGACGCTCGCGCCGATCCGGACATCTTCTACAACGAAGACGATGGCTACTACTACCTCACCGGTTCCACCTATGAGGTGAAGTCCACTGATTCGACCAACAACCAGAAGGACGGCTACCGTTCCATCGGTCTCAAGCGCGCCAAGACCATCAACGGTCTGAAGGATGCTGAGGAACACATCATCATCAAGCCGGAGAACGGCACTCCGGGCCACGAAGACCAGTACCCCGACTCGTTCTACGGTTGGAGCGCGTTCATTTGGGCCCAGGAGTTCCACAAGATCAACGGCAAGTGGTGGATTGTGGCCGGCTTCCACAAGGGTGCCTCGTCCACGAACGGTGGCTGGTGCAACAACACCATCCTCATCCCGTACACCGGCGACGAGCAGTCCATCAAGGATGGCGGATTCCTCGAGGCCGAAAACTGGGGCGAGCCGACCGTGCTGGAAGGCGCCGCATTCGACGTGACGTACTTCGAGCGCGAGGAGAACGGCAAGGCCCAAGGCTACTGGCTCTTCCCGAAGAGTGCAGGCCTGTACCTTGCCAAGGCAAAGATGGGCGATGGCGTCACTCCGCTGGTGGATGGCAGCCTTGAGCACATCTATCAGGCCAGCCAGCAGTTCGAGTACGGCAAGTATGCGCCTACCCCCGGAGACAACTCTGAAGGTTCTGATCAGGCAATCGTAGAGGCACCGTTCATGTTCGAGCATGGCGACTACGTCTACATTGCCTATGCGGGTGCCACGGTGGATAAGTATTACAACACCAACGTGATGCGTGCCGCCAAGAATGCCGACCTGCAGGATCTGTCGAGCTGGACCACGGCCGACTTCCCGTCGTTCGACACCAACGACACCTACACCGGTACCTACGGTGCGGATGAGGCCTCGTACGAGCGCAAGCAGGCCGGCCCCGGCCACATCTCGCTTGCACATGATGAGGCTGGCAACATCGTCATGGCCTACCACGCACGCCCCTACCCGGAAATTCACTCCGGTTCCGCGGCGGGTGGCCTGTTCGATCAGGACCGCAATACGTGGGGCAAGGCCGTGAACGTGCGCGCCAACGGCATGCTCGACATGTCGCTGACCAAGGATCAGGAGGTCGCTCCGGCCAACCGCACGGTGACCATTACGGTGACCGTAGGCGAGCCCGATACGCCGGTTGAGCCGTCCATCACCGGCATCCGCGTCAAGAGCGAGCCGACAAAGACCAAGTACACGGTGGGCGAGCAGTTCTCCGCCGATGGTCTTGTGATCGAGGCGACGATGTCCGACGGCACGGTGAAGACGCTCGATGCCGCCGACTACACGGTCGGCGACGTGGACATGTCCGCTGTGGGCACCAAGACCGTCACCGTCGCGCTCAAGGCCAACGATCAGCTCACCACGTCGTTCGTGGTGACCGTGAGTGCCAAGACCGAGCCTGGTAAGCCCGGTTCGGGCGACGGTTCCGGCGATGGTGCAGGCGGCGATAACGGTAACGCTGGTACGGGGGCGGACTCCGGTCTGCCGTCCTCTGGTGCCGCCGTGCTCGGCCTTGGTGGTGCCGTGGTTGTGCTCGCCGTTGCCGGCATCTCTCTCACTATCTGGCGCAAGCGTCGCGCCTGAGCGGATCCAAATGCTCCCTCTCAGTCGGCTTCTGGCGGACGGAGAGGGAGCACCTAGTATCACCATAACTTCAATCTTCAATCCATAACTGAACACAAAACCAAAACCCACAATCAGAGGAGACACATGGGTAAGTGGAAGAAAGCGGTGGCAGCTCTTGCAGCTGTCCCGATGCTGATGGCGTTGGCGCCAGCAGCAAATGCGGTTGAATCGGATCCCACCGATTCATCGGCCGCGCAGCGGGCGCTGGCAGCAGCCCTGAAATCAAATGCCAAGGCAGCGGCAGACAGCGATCTGCTCGCCAGTCTTGATTTCGACAACGTCGCTGCAGGCGCTACTGGCACTATTGTCGATGACACCACCGGCACCAAGGCGACCATCAACGGTGCTGCCGCAGTGGCTACCAGCAAGGACGGCACTGCTGCAGTTCGGCTCGGTTCTGGATTCTGGCTGAATGTGACTAAGTCGGACGATTCTGCCGTGCTCAAGGGCCTGGATGCGGTCACGATTTCGTACGATTCCAAGTCCGCCAGCACCAATCAGGGCTGGTCGGTATTTGCGGCACCGAATACGAATGCGCAGACCTATCAGCAAGAGCATTACCTCGGCGTGATGGATCGCACCACTTCGGTGAACGTTGAGCGTTACAACAACGCTGGTAAGCGCGACACCACCGGCAATGTGAGCAAGGATGGTCTCGCCAGCCAGTGGCGTCACGTCGATTTGGTCATCGACGAGGCCGCTTCCACGCTGTACATTGACGGTGAGCAGGCCGCAACCGTAGCCCCAGCTGATGGCGCGAGCTTCGCTCAGCTCACCGATATTCTCGGCGCAGACGGCGGCGTGCTGCAGATCGGCAAGGCCAACTGGGTGAATGGCGAATACTATACCGGCGCACTTGACAACCTCAAGATTTACGGCTCTGCGCATACTGCTGACCAAATCAAGGAAGCCTACGATTCCACGAAGTCCGATGCCGCCAAGGCCGACGCTAATGCGCTGACCATTAACAACGGCAGCACTGATGTGTATTCCAACATCACACTTCCGGCCAAGGGCTCGGTTAACGGTTCCGCGATTACGTGGAAATCCAGCAACGCAAAGGTCATTACCGATGCGGCAGATGGTGACATCGCAGCTGGTGTCGTTGCTCGTCAGAAAACCGACACCAAGGTGACGCTCACTGCCACCATTACCGATGCTGACGGCAACACGGAAACCAAGGAATTCGAGCTGACCGTCAAGGCCGCCGTCGAACAGCCGAAGACCACGGACTATCTGTTTGCGCACTTCACCGGCACCGAAGGTAGCGCTACCGACGAGCAGATGTACTTCGCCACCAGCAAGGATGGCCTGAGCTGGCATGACACCCGCGAGTCCGGCGATCCGGTACTCAGCTGGAACAACAGCCAGACCGGCAACTCTCGTGGTAAGGACAACGGCGTGCGCGACCCGTATCTGGTCCGCTCTCCGGAAGGCGACACCGTCTACCTCATCGCTACCGAGCTGAGCATCCATAACCGTGGCGGTTGGGGCGCGGCCACCGCTACCACCAATGGCAGCACCAACCTAATCGTGTGGGAGTCGCATGACTTCGTCAACTGGAGCGAACCGCGCGCCGTTGACGTTGCCTCTCAGATTCCGGGAGCCGGCATGGCTTGGGCTCCGGAAGCCTACTGGGATGATGTGAACAAGCAGTACATGGTGTACTGGGCCACTGCTTCCGACGCGGACAACAAGTCCGGCGATCGCACCAATATGTACTACTCCACCACGCGTGATTTCGTGAACTTCACGACGCCTGTCAAGTGGATCGACCGAGTCAAGTCCGTTATCGATACCACGATGATTAAGGCCGATGACGGCTATTACTATCGTGTGTCCGGTGACACGTACCTCGGTGTTGAGCGTAGCAAGGATCCGTATGCCACAACGCTCACCACTGGTGACACAATTGCGAATGGTTACTACAACACTGACAGTGATCCGAACCAGTGGACGCTTGTCGGTACATTCGGTGACCTGACTGGTACCGGTCTGACCGGTGCGCAGCTGGAAGGCCCGGAGCTGTTCTTCTACAATGAAGATGACGTGCAGACCAGTGATGCGGGCAAGAAGATGCTCTACGGTCTGATGTGGGACCAGTACTCAGCCGGTAAGGGTTACACCCCATACCGTTCTGCCGATTTAGGCAGCACTGATAAGGCTGATTGGGGCTTTGCCTCTGATGTGAACTTCGGTTCGCTCAAGAAGCGTCACGGCACCATCCTGCCTGTCACTGAAACCGAGTACAACGCAATCCTGAAGGCATTCGATAAGAACAAGGACACCGAGCCAGTCACACCCGATGAAGACGGCTCCGGTCCGATTGCCGAGTATGACTTCGAAGACAGCAAGGGTACCGACACCACTGAGAACAGCAACGACTTGACCTTCAACGGCAACGCCAAGGTCTCCGAGGATGCCGAAAAGGGCAAGGTGCTTAAGCTCGACGGCTCTGACGGCACCTACGCCGAGTTCCCGAAGGGCCTGTTCGATGGCCGTAACAAGCTGACTGTGCAGATGGATGTCAAGTCGGAGATCAATAAAAACCAGTTCACGTTCGCTTTCGGCCAGAACTCCACCAAGTACTACTTCCTGAAGTACAACAACTCCGGCGAGCTCGCCAGCCGCATCACCACCAACTCGTATGGTGCGGAGGACGCGGCTAACGCTACGTTGTCTGGCAACGGCGCATGGCATCGTGTCACGGTCACGTTGGACGACAACGTGATGACCGTGTACTCTGACGGTGCGCAGGTGGCTCAGAACAAGGCGACCAAGAACAAGGTCACCGATTTGGGTAACGATCTGCTGGCCTACTTGGGCAAGTCCTTCTACAACGACCCATACTTCAAGGGTTCGTTCGACAATGTGAACGTGTGGAACCGCGCGCTCACTGCTCAGGAAGTCGAGAAGACCAGCCCGATTGCTCTGCAGGGTATTTCTGTGGGCACTGTGCCGTCCGACCCGAACTCGCTGCGTGGCACTGACGACCACTCTCAGGTCCGTTCCACCCTCGACTGGTCCACGAAGACCGTCACCACCGTGCTCAACCGCCGTGGCGGCGCGACCAAGGTGCCCGTCAAGGTGTCTGTCAACCGTAGCGACGACTCCATCAAGCTCACCCTTGATGGTCAGGCGTTCACCAATGGTGGTACGGCCGACCTGGCTAAGGACCGTACTTTGGTCGTTGATTTGGGCGACGGTGCGCCGCAGACCTGGACGCTGAAGAAGGTCACCGTGGGCAACAACCCGGTACTGCCCGGCCAGTACGCCGACCCGGACATCGACTACTTCGACGGCAAGTTCTGGATCTACCCGACCACCGACGGCTTCTCCGGCTGGAGCGGCAACTACTTCCATGCGTTCAGCTCCACCGACTTGGTGAACTGGACCGACGAGGGCGTGATCCTCGATGTCAATAAGGACCACCAGCCGACCACCGATGGCGATGAGAACACCGCCATCTCCCCGTGGTCCGTGGGCTCCGCGTGGGCGCCGACCATCGAGAAGAAGAACGGCAAGTACTACTTCTACTACTGCGCGAAGTTGCCGAACGGTACATCCGCCATCGGCGTCGCCGTGGCCGACAACCCGGCCGGCCCGTACAAGGCCGCCGACCAACCGCTGGTCACTCGCACGATGGAAGGCGTCACCGTTGGACAGGCCATCGACCCGTCCATCTTCACCGACCCGAACACCGGCAAGTCGTACATCCTGTACGGCAACGGTTCGCCCGCCATCGCCGAACTCAACGACGACATGGTGAGCATCAAGGCCGGTACGGTGAAGAAGCTCAACGGTCTGAACGGCTTCCGCGAGTCCGTGGTCGTCGCCTACCGCGACGGCAAGTACCACTGGACCTGGTCGTGCGACGACGCCAACTCCCCGAACTACCATGTGAGGTACGGCGTCTCCGATTCCATCGACGGCACCATCACCTACAAGGGTGTGCTGCTGCAGAAGGATTCCTCCAAGAACCTGCAAGGTACCGCGCACCAGTCCGACGTGCATGTGACCGACGCGGACGGCAACGACCGTTGGCTCATGGCCTACCATCGCCACTACACGCCGCTCGGCGTGTTCACCTCCGGCCTCGGCTACCACCGTGAAACCGCCATCGACGAGATCACCTTCGACGCGGACGGCCTGATGCAGACCATTCACCCGACCGACGAAGGCGTGTCCATTGAGATGGCCGATACGACGGCGCTTGATGGCGCGATTGAAGCGGCCGACAAGCTCGGCGCCGATGGCTCTGCTTACACCGAGGCCAGCTGGAAGGCATTCGAGGATGCGCTCGCCGCAGCCAAGACGGCCAAGCAGACCTTCCTTGACTCCGGCCTGTCTCAGGCTGATGTCGATGCCGCCGCCAAGGCCCTGACCGACGCGCAGAATGCGTTGGAGGAGAGCCAGCCCGAGCCGGAGCACCCGGCCGCAGGCACGATCCTCTCCATCGCCGTGACCGCGCAGCCCGCCAAGGCCGAGTACAAGGTTGGTGAAGCGCTCGACGTTGCCGGTCTGGTCGTCACCGCGACCGTGGCCGATGGCAACGGCGGCTCCACCACCCGTGAGCTCGCCGCCGATGAGTACGAGCTGCTCGGCTTCGACTCCTCGAAGGCCTCCGACAAGGTGACCGTGACCGTGCAGTCTGTGGCCGATTCGACCAAGACCGCCACGTTCACCGTGAAGGTCGTTGCCGACGAGACGCCGACTCCGGATCCCGATCTGGCCACTGAGGAAGAGCTCAAGCAGCTCGAAGACGCCATTGCCAAGGCCGAAGCCGAGAAGCTGAACCAGGACGATTACACCGCCGATTCGTGGAAGGCCTACGCCAATGCGCTGGCCCAAGCGAAGAAGGTGCTCGCCAAGGAGAACGCCACCTCCACCGAGGTCCAGGATGCGATTCGTCACCTGACCGAGGCCCGCAAGGCCCTCGTGAAGGTCTCCGCTGATGGCAAGAAGCCGGGTGCCGTCATCTCCGACACTGGTGTCGCCGTCTTCGGCGTGGCTGGTGCCGTGGTGGTCCTCGCCGCCGCCGGTATTGCCCTGACCATCTGGCGCAAGCGCCGTATCTGACCCCTCATTTGCAAAAAACTCTCACTGAGCACTCCTCAGTGAGAGTTTTTTGCAATAGGGGGGGCTTATCTCTTCGCCTGAGTGATCTGGTAGGCGGCGAAGAGGATGGCGAGCCAGATCACGCCGGCGATGACGGCGACGCGGTAGCTGGCGGAGAAGCACATCAGCACCACGACCAGTGCCAGGAACGCCAATACCACCCACGGGGTTACTTTGGCGAACGGCAGCTTGAAGTGAATCGCGTCGAGCGCTTCCTTGCCGGACTTGCCGGCCAGCTCGGAATCCTCGGGAGCGCCGCCCGCGGCGACCACCTTACGGAACTTCATTTCGGTGAACATGATCATCGTCCAGTTGATGATGCCGGCGATGGTGGCAATCGACATCAGATAGTTGAACGCGAACTCAGGCCACACGAACACCACGACCACGGCGATGGCGGTGATTACGGCGGACGTCAGCACGCCAGTCACCGGCACGCCCTTGGCGTTGAGCTTGCCCAGATACGCGGGCGCATTGCCCTGCTTGGCCAGCGAGTACAGCATGCGGGAGTTGGCGTACAGGCCGGAGTTGTAGACGCTCATCACAGCGGTCAGGCACACGAAGTTGAGGATGCCGGCGGCCGCGTGGATGCCTACGGAATCGAAGATTTGCACGAACGGGCTGGGAACATCGTCTCCGCCGATGGTGTTCCACGGTATGACGGCCATGATTACGCCGAGCGCGCCAATGTAGAACACGAGAATTCGCCAGATAATGTCATTGGTGGCGCGGGGAATCGTACGACGAGGGTCCTCGGTTTCGCCGGCGGTGATGCCGATGAGCTCGGTGCCGCCGAAGCTGAACATCACCACGACAAGCGCCATCAACAGGCCGGTCCAGGTGCCGTCTTTGGTCTGCTCCATGAGACCGTTCGGGAAGAAGCCCCCTTCCAAGGTGAACCAGTTGGCAAAGCTCGCTTTGATGCCGGATGCGGTGGGCAGAGCGAAGATGATGACGGCCAGGCCGCCGACGATCATGGCAATCACGGCCACAATCTTGATGATGGCGAACCAGAACTCGAACTCTCCGAACTTGGAGACGCCCAGCAGATTGGCGGCGCAGATGACCACTAGGAATACGGCTGCCGACACCCAGGTCGGAATCGCCGGGAACCAGTAGTTTACGAATTTGCCCACCACGGACAGCTCCACCATCGAGACGAGGATGTAGTTGAACCAGTAGTTCCAGCCGGAGATGAAGCCGGCGCGCTTGGACCAGTAGCGAGTGGCATAGTAGCTGAACGCGCCCGCCTTCGGATCCTCGACGGACATCTCGCTCAGCGCGCGCACGATCATGAAGATCGCGAGGCCGCCGATCAGGTAGGCCAGCAGAATCGAGGGGCCGGCCAGCGCGATGGATTCGCTGGAACCATAGAACAGGCCGGTTCCGATGGCGCCGCCCAGTGCAATCAGCTGGATGTGACGGTTCTTCAGTGACTTGCGCAGCGTGGCCGGCACCGGCACATCGTCGGTTTCGCGCGGCTTCTTAGGCGCATCAGCAGTACTCATTGTGCCCTTCTCTCACATTTCTTGGGTTTTGGCGCACGCGGGGCTTGCCGCGATGCGCAACGTTCGTTATTCTATGCCGCCGTATCGTCTCAGAAATGGTCAATCGTCTATTTGTGCGCTATCGCAAGCGCGGGCGTGGGCGCGGCCGGTGAGCAGGCGAAGCTATAGCGAGCGATGCTTATGAAACCGCACGCTTCACTGAGTTCACTGAATTCACCGTGTTCACTGCGTGGCAGGCATACACATGGTGAAGATGGTGTGGGACACCGATTCGGGAGAGGCCGCGAGATCGGTGGCGAGCCAATATTGCAAAAGCCCAATGCTGCCGGACACGGCGAATCGCATACGCATCTGCGCCTCGGCTGGGTAACCCGCCGAAGATTGCAACTGTTCGCCTACGCCGCGCTGGCTGTAAATCAATCCCAGCAGCTGCTGCTGGAAGCCGATATCCGCTTTCGGGCTCATCAATACCTGCAGATGCTTGCGATTGTCGGCAATGTACTGGCAGATGCGCTCAATAACATGCTCGATGCCGGCAGGATCTGGCTGGGCGAGTAGCTGTTCGAGTGCGGTGGTGACCCAGGCCATGGTTTCGTCTTCAATGTCGTGCAGCAGTTCCTCGATGCTCGCATAATGCGCGTAAAACGTGGAACGATTCACATCGGCCCGCTCGCACAACGCTTTAACGGTGATGGAGCCGAGCGGCTGATTGCGCAGCAACTCGATAAGCGCGTCCTGCATGGCACGTCTCGTGTAGCGGGTGCGGCGGCTTTCCGTCAATTCTTTGGCCATGGCCTTCTCCCCAAATTCCGACAACCCACAATCCAACTGTTGGTTGCAGAACCGACACAGTGTTGTTTTACTTGAGTATAGCAGGAAGTTTTGGCGGGGCCTATGGGGCTAGGTGGCTGCCACGAGCGCGTTGGAGGTGTGCGATGGCGTATATCGAATTCGACCATGTGGTCAAGGAATATCCTTCTGGTAGCAGTGTGATTCGCGCGCTCGACGAGGCCAGCTTTACCGCCGAACAAGGCGAATTAAGCGTGATTCTGGGGCAGTCCGGTGCCGGCAAAACCACGGCATTGAACATTCTGGGCGGCATGGATACCGCCACAACCGGCCGCGTAGTGGTCGGCGGGCGCGATATTACGGGCCTGCGGAAAAAGGGACTGGTGACCTACCGGCGCAACGACATCGGCTTCGTTTTCCAGTTCTACAATCTTGTGCCGAACCTTACCGCGCTGGAAAACGTGGAGCTTGCCTCACAGATTTGCCCCGACCATTTCGACCCGGTGGAAACCTTGTACAAGGTCGGGTTGGGGGAGCGCATGGGGAACTTCCCAGCGCAACTGTCCGGCGGCGAACAACAGCGTGTATCCATCGCCCGCGCGATTGCCAAAAAGCCGAAGCTGCTGTTGTGTGATGAGCCGACCGGTGCGCTCGATTACGAGACCGGTAAGGAAGTACTGCAGCTGCTGCAGGATATTTGCCAAACGCAAGGCATGACCGTGATGATCATCACGCATAATTCCGCGCTTGCACCGATGGCTCATAAAGTGATTCGCTTCCGCTCCGGCAAGGTGGCCAGCGAGGAGATCAACGCAACGCCGCAGCCCATCGCCGATATCGAATGGTAGGTGATTGGCGATGCTCACTGCAAGACACTCTGTGAAACGCCCCGTGAAACAAGCGAGGCGATTCGTGAAACAACCTGTGAAACATTCTGTGAAACGGCGGAACCTCGACGATAGCGGCGGTCGAGGAGCGGGCGTTTCTGCGGTATTTGCCAAAGATACGTTGCGTTGCTGGCTGCGCAGCTGGAAGAGGTTCGTCTCGATCGCCGTCATCACGCTGCTTGGCGTGGCCGTGCTGACCGGCATCTACGCCGGATGCCGCGATGCTTTTCTGGCGGCCGGTCGTTTTTACGATCAGCAGGGACTGCATGACCTGCAGGTGCTATCCACATACGGCCTGACCGATGATGATGCGGCGGCACTGCGCCGAATCGACGGTGTGCAAACCGTGCAGCCCGAACGTTCTCAGACGGTGACCACGTTGGTGGACGGCACCAAGAAAACCGTGACCATGCAGGAAATCGGTACCGAAGGGCTTGATCAGCCGTACCTGCAACAAGGCAAACTGCCGAACAAGGCCGGCGAAGTGGCGGTGACTCAGCAGTTCCTGAACGATAGCGGACTCAAGATTGGCGGCACCATTACTGTGACGCCACAAGACACCTCTTCATCCGTCATATCGGTAGCGGCCACGGAGACTGACGATTCCAATAATGCCGATACGGTAGGTGTCGCCGCCAATGCCTCGGCATCCGATGCGAAGTCCGCCGCCAATACGGACGCCGACGCCGAGCAATCCCCGCAGTTCCCCACGAAACTCACCATCACCGGCGTCGTACTTGACCCGCGCGACCTCAACAATCCAGACGGCTATTCGGGCATGACCTCCTTCCGGTCCACCTCATCCGAGGACTATACGTTCTTTGCACCCAGCGACGGCGTGACCGGCAATATATACACTGCGATATCGGTTGCCGTCACTGGTGCGTCCGATTTTGACACGTTTTCCGATGCCTACGATGAAGCCGTCAAAACCGTGGCCGACCGTATCGAACATCAGATACAGACCACACGCCAGAAAGCCCGTCGTCAACAGATCGTCTCCAGCGCGCAGCGCAAACTGGACGATGCCCAAGACGAGGCCAACGAGCAGCTGGACGAAGCCCAGAAGCAGATCGACGACAACTGGGCCGAGCTGGAAGCCAACGAAACGACATTGCAAGATAGCCGTACCGAATTGGAGAACAACAGGACAACCATTACCGATGGCGAACGGCAGCTCGCCGATGGACGTGCGCAGATTGCATCGGCCCGTCAACAGATCGCGCAAGGTCGCCAGCAGATAGCCGAAGCGCGCACCCAGCTCGAATCGGGCAAAGCGCAGCTCACCTCGGCTCGCAAACAGCTCGATGCGGCGCAAACGGAACTGACTGCCAATCGCACGAAAATCGAACAGGGCATTACCCAAATCGACCAAGGCGTGGCACAAATTGATCAGATGCTGTCCATGATTCAACAGGCCGACAATCTACTGGCGCAACTTGACCCGAATATCGACTTCAACTCACCCACATGGCAGGCCATCAAGCAACTGCTCGCGCGCCTTGGCATTACCGTGCCTGAAGTGCCGTCAATCAGCGATCTGCGGCAACAGCTGACCGCCAAGCAAACGGAACTGCAAACGCAGCGAGACAGTCTGGCCCAGCAGAAAGCCGATTTGCAGCGCACATTAAACGAAACCATTGCCCCCGCACAATCCACCTTGGACCAGCAGAACGCGCAACTGACCGCCAAGGAACAGGAAGCGGCTGCAGGAGAGGCACAGCTCAATACCAAATCCGCGGAACTCGAAGCGAATGCCGCAACCCTCGAAACCCAGTCGGCGCAACTTGAAGCGCAGGCCGCCCAACTGGCCAGCGGCAAGCAGCAGCTCGAAGAAGGCGAGCGGCAGCTGGAAGAAGGCGAACAACAGCTCGCGGACGGCAAGGCGAAACTGGATGATGCGCAGTCTGAACTCGATGCGAAGCGAAGCGAAGCGGAAAGCGAATTCGCCAAGCAGCAACGGCGCATCGACGATGTGGCCAACGCACGTTGGTATGTGCAGACACGCGCTTCGATCGACGGATTCAGCTCGCTCAAATCAGACGTCAGTTCCATCGAATCCATCGGCCGCGCATTCCCGATTGTGTTCCTGCTGGTCGCCGTGCTCATGAGCCTGACCACCATGACCCGCATGGTCGAGGAAGACCGCGGACTTATCGGCACCTACCTTGGACTCGGCTATGGCGGACTCGCCGTGTCCAGCCGGTATCTGCTGTTCGCGTTGCTCGCCTGCTTGGTCGGCGGCGGCATCGGTCTGCTGGTCGGATTCCTTGGCATCCCGGCATTCCTGCTGGTGGTGATTGAGGGACTGTATATATTGCCCGGTGTGCGACTCGAATACGACTGGTTGTACGGTTCGGCCGGCATCGTGCTGTTCGTGGTCGGCGTGGGCGTGGCCACCGCGCTCGCCTGTCGCGAGGAGATACGGCACACGCCCGCCGCGTTGATGCGGCCGAAGGCACCGAAAGCGGGCGCTCGCATATTGCTGGAGCGGATTCGCCCGGTATGGAGCCGGCTGAACTTCCTCGGCAAAGTCACCGCGCGCAATATCTTCCGATTCAAGTCGCGCTTGATTATGACCGTGGGTGGCGTGGCCGGTTGCACAGCGTTGATTATCTGCGGATTTGCGATTAACGACACCGTCGACACGATTGGCGTCAAACAATACGAGCAGATCTACCAGTACGACCTGATGGTCGTGGCCAATGACGATGACGCCACCGCGATGCGCAAGCAGGTGGCACAAGATGGCCAAACCACCGAAACGCTGAATCTGCGCGTGGATAGTGGCGAGATGAGCAATGCGGCGCAGGAAAGCGAAACCGTGCAGCTGATGACGGTGCCCAACAATTCGTTGAACAAACTGAACGACATGGTCACGCTGGAAGAGGCCGGTGACGATGGGTGGTTCGAGCTGCCCAATATCTTCGGCAAAGCGGGTGGCGGCACTGTAGCGCTGGACGATAGTGGTGTGATTGTGGCGAAGTCCGCAGCCAATTCGTTGGATATTCATGCGGGCGACACCGTCACGTTGAGCAATGGCGGCAGCGGGCGGGCCAAGGTGAAGGTTGCGGCGGTGACGCGCAACCTCATCGGCTCTGATGTGTACATCAGTGAGCGACTGTACGACCAGAAGTTTGCGGCCGACGGTGTGACGTCTTCGGCTTCGGGAGATGGCACTGCCTCGACCTTGACGTGGAACGCGATGCTCGCCAAGCTGAAAGGTTCCGAGACCGAACAGGCCGAATATGCGGATCGGTTGGGCGAGGAATCGTCGGTGCTCAAGGCCGTGAGCTGTGCGCATCTGGCCGCCACGTTTAAGTTCGATTTGATGGGTGCCGTGGTGGCGCTGATTGTGGGGCTCGCCGGCGGCCTGGCGCTGGTGGTGCTGTTTACGTTGGCCAATACGAACGTGTCCGAACGCATCCGCGAGATGGCCACACTGAAGGTGCTGGGCTTCTATGACCGCGAGGTGCACAACTACGTGAACCGCGAGATGATGATATTGACCGGTATGGGTGTGGTGGTTGGTCTGCCGCTTGGCAGGTGGATAGGCGGATTACTGACTGCTGCGTTGAATATGCCGTCGCTGTATTTCGAAGTGGAAGTGCACTGGTACAGCTATGCGATTGCCGTGGTGGCGACGCTGGCGTTCGCGCTGCTGGTGCAGCTGTTCACCAACCCAGTGCTCGATCGCGTAGACCCGGTCAGCTCGCTCAAGTCCGTGGAATAGAGGTAGAAGTTCAATTTGGTGTTGATGAATTGAACTTTTTGGCGGAATATTTACAGTATCATCGCATGTATTCTTGAGCTGAGCGGTTTTCGTGACATATTTCGGTGATACAGTTTGAACTTGTTTTGAACGAGTATCGCGTCTGGTGCGTAACAATCGGGCGGCAGAGAAGAGAAATGAAATCAGTATGGCCGATACGAATGTGAATGGTGGTACACAGCAGGCTACGGGCAAACTCAAGTCTGTCGAAAGCCTGGACCAGACCAACGAGATGGAGCGTGGCCTGAGCAATCGCCACGTACAGTTCATCGCCATTGGCGGCACCATCGGCACCGGCCTGTTCCTGGGCTCGGGCAAGTCAATCTCGCTAACCGGCCCCTCGATCATCTTCGTGTACATTCTGGTCGGTGTCATCATGTTCTTCCTGATGCGCGCCATCGGCGAAATGATGTACCGTGACCCCAGCCAGCACACCTTCATCAATTTCATCACCCGTTACCTTGGCAACGGGTGGGGGCATTTCGCCGGCTGGACGTATTGGGCCGCGCTCGTGCTGCTGGGCATGACCGAGATCACGGCCGTCTCCACGTACTTCATCACCTTCTTCGACACGTTCGGCATCGACCTGACCCATTGGAAATGGCTGATCGAGCTGTGTTTCCTGGTGTCGCTGGTCTCCATCAACCTGATTGCCGTCAAGGTGTTCGGCGAGGTGGAATTCTGGTTCTCGATGATCAAGATCACGCTGATTTGCGCGATGATCGCCACCGCCGTGGTCATGATCGTGATCGGCTACCATTACCCAGCCGTGCAGATTCACGGCGTGGACCACGTGAGCCCGGCCGGCCACGCCGGATTCGACAACCTGTTCGCCAACTTCTCGTTCGCGCCGAACGGTTGGATGGCCTTCCTCATGAGCTTCCAGATGGTGTTCTTCGCCTACGAGATGATTGAATTCGTGGGCGTCACCGTCTCCGAGACCAAGAATCCGCGCAAGGTGCTGCCCAAGGCCATCAACGAGATTATCGTGCGCGTGCTCATCTTCTATGTGGGCGCACTGGTGGCCATCATGTGCATTGTGCCGTGGACCTCGTTCAAGCCGAACAAGGACGGCTCCTTCGCATCCCCGTTCATTATGATGTTCCAGTATGCCGGGCTGAATTGGGCGTCTGCGCTGGTGTTCTTCGTGGTGATTACCGCCGCATCTTCCGCGCTGAACTCGCTGCTGTACTCGGCTGGCCGCCACCTGTACCAGCTGTCCGAGGTGTCGCCGAACCCGACGCTCAACAAGCTCGGTCAGGTGTCCGATCGCAAGGTGCCGGCCCGCGCCATCCTGGTGTCCGCGGCGCTGATACTGCTGTCGCCGATCGTCAACGCCATCCCCGGCGTGTCCGGAGCGTTCGTGCTGTTCTCGTCCGCCAGCTCCGCGGTGTTCCTGTTCATCTACATCCTGACGCTGATGGCACACCGCAAGTACCGTCGCTCCGCTGATTTCATTCCGGACGGGTTCGTCATGCCCGCTTGGAAGGTGCTCAATACGGTGGCAATCGTGTTCTTCGTGTTCATCTACCTGACGTTGTTCCTTGCGGACGATACGCGCAATTCCGCGATTGCCGGCCTGGTGTGGCTTGTGGGCTTCGGTGGATTCTCGATGCTGCGCGAACGCTACCGTAGCCGCGATTTGAAGGCCGCACTAGAACACAAGGAGTGATTGGACGGGCTGATTGGCTGGCGGCTATTAGTTGGGTGGCTGTTGGCTGTTGGCGGCTGACTGGCTAGCGGCCGATAGCCAATGACTGGGCTGATCGTCAGCCAATCGGCTGCCTATAGGTCTCATTGATACATTCGGTCATCCGATTAGTGCATTTGCGCGGACAATTAGTGCATTCGATCATCGGATTAGTACATCAGTGTGCAATTATTAGTACAATTAGCCGCCTAATTAGTACATTAGGACATAAAACAATGTCCTAATGTACTAATTAGATGCTAAAATACGATAAGTGCCATGTCCTAATGTATGAATTATCGCTATGAAGGGCGGAATGCGATGACGCAGGATGAACTTATGCAAGTGCTGCAGGCCGGTGAATCATCTATGGTCGAGTTCAAGCGCTGCAGCGAATTGCCTCATACGGATACTTTTGAGACTGTATGCTCATTCGCCAATCGTTCTGGTGGCAGCATTTATCTTGGCGTTGACGATGACGGTCAAGTGCTCGGCGTCGATTCTAAGCGCGTTAGTGAGATAGAGCGCAACGTTGTCAACGTAGTGTCTAATCGTAAGATGTTCGAACCGGCTCCAATGGTGGAAACGGAACATATCGAGTACGACGAACGGATTATTGTTCGTATTTGGGTAGCTCCGAGTTCTTCGGTTGTGCGGTTCAAGGGCGCAGTGTTTGATCGCATTGCTGATGTGGATACACACATCGAAAGCGATATCCAGATTAGTCAAATGTATATTCGCAAGCAGAACTACTATTCCGAACGGCGAATTTTCCGTTACGTGACTCCGTTTGATTTGCGTCCTGAGCTGATTGCGCGAATGCGGCAGCTGGCGGTCGCTCAGCGAGCTGGGCACCCTTGGGGAACTATGTCTGACGAAGAACTGTTCCGCAGCGCCAAGCTATACGATCGTGATTACACGACCGGCGAAGAGGGCTTTAATCTTGCTGCAGTGCTGCTCTTGGGCAAGGATGAAGTCATTTCCTCGGTTTGCCCAGCGTATATTACTGATGCCGTGGTTCGGCGAGACAATATTGACCGATACGATGACCGACTTATGGTGCGGACCAACTTGTTCGATTCGTACGAGCAACTCCGTGAATTTACTGAGCGGAATCTGCCTGACCGCTTTGTGTTAAAGGGCGATAAGCGAGTGAGCCCGCGTACGATGATCGCCCGTGAATTGGTGGCAAACAGCCTCATGCATCGGGAGTATTCCAGTCCGGTGGTGGCGCGTGTCACCATTGATAATGAATCCATCCGGACGGTTAATGCTTCGCGCTCATTCTTTGAAGGTCGAATGAAGCTGGGCGAGTTCACGCCAATGCCAAAGAATCCGATTATCGCTAATGTGTTTGTGCAGACCGGCATAGCCGAGCAGCTGGGTAGCGGACTGCGGAATCTGATAAGAGCGTCCCGGCAATATACTGAGCGAGAGCCTGAGTTCCGCGATGGTGACATATTCGAGGCGACGATTCCTATTGTTCCTGCGCTGAAGACCGTGGATGGTTCTGGTTTTGCTAGCGTGAGATCTGTAGTTGAGAAAGATGCCGAAGAGGGTGCGAGGCTCATTGGCGGGGAACGTGTGGATGGTAAGAAAGCAGATGCAACCGCATCGGGTGAAATTGATTCGCGGGCAGCGATGCTGTCGGCGATGAATCGACGCTTGACAGAGGTTGACTATGTGACTGTACCTGAACTCGCCAAGATAACAGAGCTCGATAACAGAACAGTCCGCAAATTCCTAAACGGTTTAGTTGCGCAAGGAAAGCTGATTGCTGAAGGCAACACGCGTGGTCGGCGTTATCGGAAGGGATAGCGGGCGCGATATCTCGATGCAGTGGGATTCACTTAAGGGCTACGGCAAATATGATTCGTAGCGATTGGGCCAGCGCAATTCGAATGGCTCATGACTTTGTGCGTCGTTTGTGGTCTCTGAAGTTGTTTGCTGGGTGACGGTTTTGTGATAAAATCGCTCATATCAAAATGTTTGCGTAAACATTTTGGCTGCGCCGAAAGAAGGAGTCGACGTAGGTCATGTATCAGGCAAAGAGGCCGGCTCAGTGAAGCAAAGGCCGATTTTTCCGGTATAAGGCGGACAGCAGGAACACTAAGGAGACCAATGAGGGTACTGAGCAAATCGCTTGCTGCAATGGTTGCGGCGGCAACACTAGTGGGAGGAGGGGCGTTTGCGGTTGCCGGCACTGCGTATGCGGCTGATAACGATGCCATTACCGTGACCCCGAACCCGTGGTATGCCAACAGTTTCGATGGCTGGGGCACCTCGCTGGCTTGGTTCGCCAACGCCACCGGCAGCCTCGGCGAGGAATCGGCCATCACCACCAATCTCGGCGATGACGCTTCCAAGGCTAAGGCTGTGGAATACGGCAAGCAGCTGCGCGAACAGTTCTACCAGTCCATCTTCGGTGATGAAGGACTGGACCTGAACATGGCCCGCTACAACGTGGGCGGCGGCAATGCCTCCGATGTTGCCTACGGCTACCCATTCATGCGCCAAGGCGCTGCCGTGCCTGGCACGTGGAAAGATGACGCCACCGGCTCCGGCACGTATGGCAATGGCGTAACCACCAAGCAGGCCGACAAAGACAAGCTGGCTGCGGCATTCGACCCGACTGACGACAACCAGTATGACTTCTCCAAGTCCGCCGCCCAAGACTGGTGGATTGAGCGCGGTGCCACCGGCGATAACCCCGACATCACCGATGTAGAGGCCTTCGCCAACTCCGCTCCGTGGTTCCTGACCAACAGCGGTTACGCCACTGGTGGATACAACTCTGGTAGCAATAATCTTGCAAACCCTGAGAAATTCGCTCAGTACATGACCAAGAACGTCGAGCACCTCGAAAGCCTTGGCGCAAACGTTGACACGGTCGAGCCGTTCAACGAGTCCGAGACCAGTTACTGGGGCACTCCGGGCGACATGGCTTCGAAGTACACCGATGAGAGCGATGACAACACCAAGCTCATTAACAACTACTGGGATAAGTACTACTCCGACAAAGATAAGTCCGTCACCCCATACTCCAACGCGCTGAAGAAGCCGCAGGAGGGTATGCATGTCAATAACGCCCAGCAGCAGCAGACGATTACCGCACTCGCTGAGGCGCTCAAGGACAATGATGACACCATCATCGCAGCCACTGATGCTACAAACTCCGCTGACTTTGTCAAGTCGTACAACCAGTACCCGCAGGCGATCAAGGACCTTATCGATCAGTACAATGTTCACGCCTACTCCGACGGCAGCCAGATGCAATCGCGCGATATCGCTCAGGCAGACGGCAAGAAGCTGTCGATGAGCGAGGTGGACGGCTCCTGGCAGTCCGGCTCCTACAACCCGTACGGTTTCGACAACGCGCTGGGCATGATGAGCAAGATCAGCTCCAACGTCACCCGCCTGCAGTCCAAGGACTTCACCTTCTGGCAGGTGGTCGAGGACCTCTACAACATGCAGATGGGCTCGAACGTGAACCCGGCCGGTGAAAACACCAACTGGGGCACCGTGCTGATTGACTTCGACTGCACCGTGGCCGGTAAGGACGGCAAGCTCTACTCCGAGCGTCGCGTGAACAACAACGGCGGTACCGCCGATGGACTTGAACCGTGCACGGTTATTGCCAACGCCAAGTACAACGGCGTCAAGGCCATCACCCACTTCATCCACGCGGGCGACAAGGTCATCGCCAACAACGATGAAGACAACAACATGACTGCCACCTCCGCCGATGGCAAGACGCAGACCGTCATCCACCGCAACTCCGGCACCTCTGACCAGACCTTCGTCATCGACCTGTCGAAGTACGGCGAGATTGCCGACAACGCTTACGGTGAGCTCTATCTGACCACCGAAACCTCTGCCGAAGACAAGAACGTGGGTGTCGATTCCGCCACTCCGGAAGTCTTCGCCAAGACCAGCAACGTCAAGCAAGCTGAAGGCTCTGTGGTGATTGACAAGGCTGCCAAGACCGCTACGGTCACTGTGCCCGCCCGTTCTATCGCCTCCATCCAGCTCACTGGCGTGACCGGCTACGCTAAGGATGCTGCCGTCGAGACCGGCGATACTTACCAGCTCGTTGGTAAGCAGTCCGGCAAGGCCGTGGCTGATACCACTTCTGGTGATTCCGCGCTGTCCCTGGCCAACGTCGCTTCCGATGCCGAGAACGCCAAGAAGCAGACTTGGACCTTTACCCAGATCGAGCAGCCCACCGACTCCGAGCGCCCTGATCTCAAGGCTTATGTGATTACTAACGCCGAAGGCAAGGTGCTGGTGTCCAAGGATGGCACGAACGCGCTTTCCAACGAAACGGTTGGGGCCGCTAAATCCGACCCGGCTGCCAAGTGGATTCTCAACACTTCCGATGGTTCGACCTACCAGCTGCTCAATGCCGCGACTAAGACGAACCTTGATGTGGATAACTCTGGTACCACAGTCGGCACGAAGGTTGGCTTGTGGCAGTCACCGAGCGGCACTTCGCCGTCCGCCAACCAGACATGGACTCTGCGCAATGTAACGCCGACCAGCCAGAAGACCGTGAACGTGCAGACCGCCGTTAACGAGAAGGCCGTGCTTCCGGTCGAAGTCACGCTCTACTACACCTGGGGCGAAGGCAAGGCCACGGTTGCCAACTGGGATACTTCCAAGGTCGATGTGGCCAAGGAAGGCGCCTACGAAGCCACCGCTACCGCCACCGATGTGTACGGCAACGAGTTCAACGTCACCGCTACGGTCTACGTTGGCGCGCTCACCGTTTCCGATCCGGTATCGGCTACAGTGCTGGCCGGCACCAGTGCGAGCGAGGCGAAGGCCGCGCTTGAGGCTGCGCCGGTGTACCTACACGTCAAGGCATCGCCTGCATTCGAGGGCGATGCGGCTAAGGTTACGTGGAACTTCGATGGGCTTGATACCAAGCTCGCCGATGCCAAGGCTGGCGACAACATTGCCGTGACCGGTACTTACCAGCTGGACGACGCGACCACGATTGCACTGAAGGGCGCGATCTATGTCACCGCCGCCACGCCTGAGAATGTGGCCGACACTGCTTCCAACCTGACCGTGACCAACCAGCAGACGGAATACAGCAAGGGCGATCAGTGGAAGAAGCTCACCGATGACGATACGTCGGCCGAGGCTTGGGTGACGTGGAACGCAAAGAATGATTACTCTGCCAGCCCGACCGCCACGGTGAACTTCGGCGAAGAGCGAGAAGTCACCGGCCTGACCATCACCTATGGTGACAAGGCTCCGGCATCCGCCAAGGCTGAGTACACCACTGATGGCACCACATGGACGCAGTTCGGCAGCGAGGTCAAGCCCAAAGCCGGGCAGACTGTTACGTTCACTCCTGAAGATGGTTCACTCAAGGCCACGCAGGTGCGTATCGTCAACACGCAGAACGGCGACTTCATGAACGCTACCGAGATCGAAGCCTTTGTGGTTCCGGTTGTCGGAGGCGTGAAGAACATCGCCGCGGCCTCTGGCACGAACTTCTCGGTGAACTTCCAGGAGGGTGCCTCCGCTTCCAAGGCCATCGATGGTGACACTACGTCAAAGGGTTGGTCCACTTGGGCTTCCACCGCCTCGACGGTGGACCCGGTCGCCACGTTCACCTTCGACGAAGCTCAGACCATCACCGAAGTGAAGACCTTCTTCTACTACGATGGTCGTGCGTCTTGGCCGAAGAGCCAGACGCTGGAATACCAGAATGAGGCTGGCGAATGGCATGAAGTCGGTACCAAGGATGGCTGGAAGACACAGGCCGGCGATGCCGGCTCTGGCTCCGACGGCATCACCGCCGCCGACACCCCGACTGTTGACTTCGTGCTCGACACCCCGGTAAAGGCCAAGGCCATCCGCCTGACCAACACGTTGCAGGACACCAAGGTGTACATCAACGTGGCCGAAATTCAGGTGTTCGCACAAGACAGCACGGTACTCACCCCGCAGCCGGCATCCGATGCCACGCTGGGCGACCTGCGTCTTGACGGCGAGACCATCAAGGGCTTCGCTGCTGATAAGACCGACTACACAGTTGATCTTCCGTTCGGTGCTGAGGCAAACCCGGTGCTGCAGGCCTTCGCCGCCGACAATGCCGCCACCGTCAAGGTGACTGGCGACGCGGTTGAGAATGGCAAGCTTGGCGGCAAGGCCACCATTACGGTGACCTCAGCCGACGAGTCTGAGACGAAGACCTACACGGTGACCTTCAAAGCCTTCACTTTGGCTTCGCTCAAGGTGACCGGACCCACGAAGATCGAGTACGCCATCGGCGACAAGCTCGATACCGCCGGTCTGAAGGTTACTGCCGTCTATCAGAGTGGCGACAAGACCAAGGAAGTGCCGGTCGCTCTTGACGACCCGCAGCTTGCGATTGGCTCGTTCGACTCCACCACCGCAGGCAAGAAGGCGATTACCGTCTCCTACCGTGGTGTGACCGCGACCTTCAACGTCACGGTCAAGGCCAACGCAGTCGCCCCTGGCCCTGAAGAACAGAAGCCCGGCAACACCAACAAGCCCGGTGCCACCGGCAACGGCAACAAGAACACGGTGGCCAACACCGGTTCCAGTGTTGCCGCCATCGCTGGCGCTGTCGCTCTGCTGGCCGCTGCCGCGGGTGCACTGTTCATGCTGCGCAAGCGTGCATAGCACCCTCGCGCAGTAATGGGTGAAGGAACAAGCCGGCAATATTGACTATTGCCGGCCGGTTCCTCCGCTCTTTGACCATAATTGGTCCGACAAGTTGAATACTGAGTTTTCAGTATCGGTATATTGATTTGTCGAACCTTTTCTGGCTTCGCGGATAGCGACATAACTGTTTGTTCAAAAAACCGTTATCATCAATCAAGGAACCAAATCAATGAAGATAAACAATAAGGGCAAGGGCGCTCTTATCGCGGCAATTACCGCCGCGGCAACGCTATTGTCATGCGGGCTGGCCGCTGCAAGTGCCAGTGCGGCAGGTGTGGATTACCTGCCTACCATCGGCCAAGTGCCGACATACACCAAGTTCCAGCCCACAGCCGATCCGGGCAAGAACGCTAGCGATTACTTCCAGCCATATTGGTATGCCAAGAACGCCAATGATAATGGCGGCACACACATCCAAGCGCACGGTGGCCAAGTGGTCAAGGTTGGCGACGCCTACTACTGGTATGGCGAAGACCGTTCTAACGGTTACGACAACAGCCCCGGTGTTCATGCTTATATGTCGACAGATCTATACAACTGGACCGATCTTGGTGTGGCGCTGCGTGCGGTGACCAGCAAATCTCAGTTGACGGATAAGAGCAATGCCGATTACGCCTACTTCGACAAGGCCTACAACCTGACCAAGTCCGACGGCAGTGTGGACGCTGCCAAGGCCGACGCAATCTTCCCGTACCTCAACACCAACCCCGATCAGGATGGTGATGGCGCGGTTGATTCCGTACAGGGCATTTTCGAGCGTCCGAAGATCATCTACAACAAGAAGAACAAGCAATACGTGCTGTGGTGGCATTCCGATGGAAGCACCACGCCGGGCGGTTCCAACTATGCACGTGCACTTGCGGGCGTGGCTGTTTCCGACAATCCGGCGGGCCCGTTCACTATGGTGGGTGCCTATCGTTTGCCTAACCAGAACAATTGGAAAGAAGCCGCAGGTAACCCCAGCTGGGGTGAGAACGGTGACAGCCGCGATATGACTGTGTTCGTGGATCCGAAGGACGACAGTGCCTATGTACTGTATTCTTCCGAAGCCAATGCCACGCTGTATATCGCCAAGCTTAACGATGATTACACCAATGTAGTCAAGACCACGAATGTGGACCAGTCCGAGGGACAAAAGCAGTACTCTGCTGACGGGCAGTACCCATACATTCTTGCAGACGGTACTACGGATGCCCCGGTGCGTGGCGAAGATTTCCAAATCGTCAAACAAAATGGTTCGCTGGAAGCTCCTGCCGTATTCCAATATGACGGGCGTTACAACATCATCGCATCTGGTGCAACCGGCTGGGACCCGAACAAGCAGACCTACTACACCGCCGACTCCATGCTGGGAAGCTGGACCCGTGGCGTGGAAAAGGACGATGCCAACGAGAACACGTGGTACAACAACATGCCGGAAGGCGCGGATGGTCTGTTGTCTGTGGGCGATACCCGCGGCACCACATTCGGTTCGCAGTCGGCTAGTGTGCTCGCAGTAGACCAGGAGAAAGGTCACTTCATCTACCTTGGTGACCGTTGGGATTCCGGTAAAGCCGATTCCACCTATGTTTGGCTGCCGCTGACCATCGGTGAGAACGGCACCATCGAAATGCATAATCCTGCTCAAGAAGGCGAGCCCGACGGCTGGGATCTGAACTATTGGGACAACCATGGTAGCGCCAAGGGCAAGCTGGTCAACTGGACTGTGGAAACCGGCGATGATCTCCCGAAGACCGTGAACACGGGCGGAACCGTTACTCTGCCGGACACCGTCAACGTCAAGGAAGGCGACGATACCATTGCTACCAAGGTGACATGGAATGTGGAAGGCGGTACGGCAGTCAGCAAGTCGACCAAGGCTGCCGGCAGCACCTACGCATTCAATGTGCCGGGAACCTACACCATTACAGGCACTCTTGCCGAGAGCAGCAACTTCAACCCGGGCCGCACATTCCGCAGAACCATCGACGTTTCCTGCTCCAACCCGATTTCCGGAAGTTGGAAGGAAGCCCATTGGAAGGGCGGCAGCGCGTGCCAGGTCGCCGCATCCGGCGGTACCTATGACTTCACCGTTACGGACAACGCCAATCGTGGTGTCTGGACGGATCGCAACGAGGGCAGCGCGGTGTACCAGCCTGATGCTCTGGACGTGAACGAAACGTTGGAAACCACGGTCAAGCCGCTCGACTTGGGCGGTAATGGCGATCCGCGTGCCGGCCTGGTGGTTCGTAACGGTCTTGCTGACGCTAACGGCGGCAAGGGATATGCCACGTTACTTGCCAGCCCAAGCGGCATTTACATGCAGTACGATTCCAATGCCGATGGCTACATCGATAAGGAAACATCGCATGTTGGTGCCGGCTTCGGCGACCAAGTGCAACTCAAGCTGGAGCGCGCCGCAACCGATACCCTGAAAGGCTACTGGCGTGCTTCCGCGAACGATGAATGGCAGGATGTCGCTACGGTAACGCTGACCGGTGCGGACGCAACCAGGCTCGATGCCGGTGTCTTCGCCACGTCGAACAGCAATGCCGGTGCATTCACCGTGGCCTTCAACGGCACTGCGTTCGGTTCGCAGACTGCTGCTGTGGAGTCCATCGCGGCTAAGGACCCTGAAGCCACTATCGCCAAGGGGCAGATGCTCGCGCTTCGGGACGTGACGGTTACCGCCACGCTCACCAATGGCAAAACGCGTGTGCTGGAGCCAAGCGAATACACGCTGGAAGGCTTCGACACCACCAAATTGGGCGAGCAAACCGTGACGGTGCGTCTTGTCGCTGATTCTTCAGTAACCGCCACGTTCACCGTGACTGTGGAAAGCAACCTTGCCCGGTTGTTCTGCTCGTCCGCTGCGGCCTCGAAGTATGAGCCGGCCAGCAGCTGGGCCTCCGCTTCTACGGCCGACCTGACTTGCGACAACAACCTGAGCACCAACTGGTCGAACTGGGGCACCGGCGACACCTCGCCGTGGCTCAGCTACACCTTCGATAAGGCATATCAGCTGGGCAAGCTCAGCGTTGCGGTGGATAAGGCCAAGGGCGAGGCCGCTCCGAAGAGCTTCACTGTATCGTACCTAGCTGAAGACAGCGCCACGTGGACTGATGCCACGCTGCCGGCAGTCACTGTGAATGGTGCTGCTGGAGCCGTGACGGAAGCCGATGTGAGCGCTCTGCCCGCCACCAAGGGCATTCGCCTCAACTTCACCTACGCCGATGGCAATGACTATGCCAAGATCGCTGAAGTACGCATCGCCGAAGGTGAAGCGACACCAGAGCCGCAGCCGTCTAGTAACGCCAATCTTGCTGATCTGACTGTGGATGGCAAGACGGTTGACGGATTCTCCGCGGATACCACTAAATATGCCGGTGCGCTGGCTGGAGATGCTGCTTCCTACCCGACGGTGGAGGCGACTGCTGCTGACGCAAAGGCTACGGTGCAAGTGGAGCAGGCTTCGGCCGAGAACAACGGCGTGGCCACGGTGACTGTAACTGCTGAGGATGGCACGGCGAAAACCTACACAGTGACATTCGGCGAACTGCCTCAGTTGGCTGAGCTTGCTGTGGAAGTGACCAAGGATTCCTATCAGGTAGGCGATAAGTTCAACGCTGCCGATGTGAAGGTATCCGCCATTTACAAAGTCGGCGATACCGAAACGCTGCGCAAGCTGATTGATCCAACTGATGGTGATCTGAAGTTCACTGGCTTTGATTCTGCCACCGCAGGCACGAAGACCATCACCGTCTCTTATCGTGGCGTGAACGCGACGTTCGAAGTCACGGTCACGGCCACGGAGGTCACTCCCGGCCCTGGAGAGCAGAAGCCCGGCGATACCAACAATCCTGGCAACACTGCTAAGCCCGGTAGCACTGCCACGAATAAGCCGGCTGCTAATGGCGCTGCGCCCCTTTCGAATACGGGTGTTGCCGTGGCTGCCATTGCGGTCGTGGTTGTGGTGCTGACAGCTGCGGCTGGTGCCTTGCTCGTCATCCGCAAACGCCGCGCATAACCATGGCAACTGCTGAGTGGCGTGGATTGCGTTGCTATTGAGCAATCTGCGATTCACGCCACTCAGCGAGTGCACCCGAGTGCGCCCGAGCTTGCGCAATGCAGGCGCAATACAGTGCAAACAGTACAAAGCAACAATAATGGCCGGTCTGAGCCAGCTGCTCCATGCGAGGGCAGCTGGCTCAGACCGGCCATTGTGTCTGCAAGTACATGCAATTAGAGCATGAACATGTGGAAGCCGTTGAGCGCTACTGGTTGTTTTGCTTTGTTGTTGCGCTCAGCAGTGCGACGGACGTCCGCCCGCAGTGTAGTGCAGCGCTCCGTGAACCAGCGCCGATGTGAAATGCATGTTGCACATGCCCGCTTCTTCTGCTTCGTGCGTGCAGCCGGCGATGCTGCATAGGTTCATACCCCGAATCATGGTCATACCCCCTCTTTGGGATGGCATCCGTGCCGCCATCTGCCTTCAGAGCATAGCGGACAATTGTTGCATTGCCTAGGCGGTACAACGCTTTCTGTGGCCTGTATCACATCCTTGCCGGCGTTCTGCGGCGTGGTTGGGCGTGTACATGTGCTCTTGTGCGGTTTTGTTGTGTGTGATTTGGGTATACGGATAGAGTTTCTTCTCTGCAGTGGCAAGGGCCTCTCGACCGGCGAGCCGGCTGATTTCTCCCATGCGTTGCTCAATGATTTCCGTTTTGCGAGTCTGAACGGCAAAATAGCTCTGGAGAAGTGCCACTTCTTCTTTCTTTGGATCACCGTTTTGAGCAATGAGATAGCAGGCGTATCGGGTGAGCTTGACGTCCGCGATGGAGCGGGTGGCACCGCTGCCGAGAGTCACGTCTCGCGTAGTGTCACGGAAATGGGATTCAACGGATACGCCGGAATTGTCGCAAGCTTGCTTGGCTCGTGTAATAGCTTTGCTGAAGTTTTCCCATCTGTCGTACCCCATATAGGTCATTAGCTCGCGTGCATACCAATACTCAACTTTGGAGTCCTCGGTGGTGTGTGCGATAGTGCTGAGTTCGCTGGTTTTGCGTGTGATTTCGTCGCGGTTCATGGGTGTGTCCTTATGTTTTTCATGACCATTTTCGTGACTCCACGAAAATGGTCAAAGCCAATAATTGCAATGGTTTTGAGGTGTGGGCGCGCTCCGCCCAACTGGTCTGTCTTCGTCCGCCTTTTCGACCAGATACCTCATGGAGCACAATGCCAACGTCGCTACCGTTGGCCCAGCAAATATTCTTAGACGACGCCCCGAAGTGAATATCTATGCGGCTTTCAGAATATCAAAGAGCGTGGAGTGTGTGCATTATGCGTTCCAAAAATAGTTTCTAGTAATGAATTGTTTACGGTGTGAGATATTCTTGGGGTGTTTGCGGCGCTCTGCCGTGTGGCGAATGGGAATGGATGGTGCTCTTATGGGATTTGAGCAGGAAGCAGTTAGTGAACTGTATGCCAGCGTGTGGGGCAATCGTTCGACAATGCAGAGGGAATTCACTCGTGGAGCCCATGGTGAGCAGTTCGTGCTCCGGGAGCTGTCCATGAAGGGGACGCAAACGCCATCGCAATTGGCATCGGCGCTGCAGGCCAGTTCCGGCCGCATCTCCACTGTGCTGTCGTCTCTGGAGAAAAAAGGCTGGGTCACGCGTGACATTGATTCCAAGGATCGGCGCATTATTCGCGTGAATCTCACTGATTCCGGGCGCGAGCAGTCTCATCGGATGATAGAGGAAATGCGTTCCGCAATTTGCTGGATTTTCTCGCAAATGGGGGAGCGGCGCACGCGCGAATTCGTTGACCTGGTGTCTGAGTTCACCACATATATGTCGATTTGCCATCCGGGGCGGCCTCGGCCGACTGCTGAACAGGTGCGTGAGGCATTCGTGGAGCGGGGCAAGCGCGTGGCTGAACACATGGCAGCTAAGCGCGCGGAGAACTAATCGGCAAGGCTAATTGAGGACGCTCACAGCGAACATGCAGAAGTGCGCGTAATATCTCACAGTGTAAGTAATCAAACAATAGAAACTATTAAGACATCGTGAACCGATAATCGCCGATAACCCAGCCAACTTAAGAACCAATCGTCAATAACCAATAACCAACCCAACCAACACAAGGGGAAACCAATGCTTCGCATCATGAAATACCTCTCCAAAGCGGAGATCGGTCAGATGCTCATCGCCCTGGTGACCATCGTCGGGCAGGTCTACTTCGACCTGAAACTGCCCGACTATATGTCAGACATCACCACGCTGGTCGAAACGCCGGGCAGCCACATGAAGGACATTTGGATTGCCGGCGGCAAGATGCTGCTCATCTCGCTCGGATCCGCGGCGTGTGCCATCATCACCGGCTACATCGCTGCGCGCGTGGCGGCCTCGTTCACCCAGCGTCTGCGCTCGCTCGAATTCCGCAAGGTCGAGTCCTTCGGCCCGGCCGAAATGAGCAAGTTCTCCACCGCCAGCCTCATCACCCGTTCCACCAACGACGTCACGCAGGTGCAGATGTTCATCACCATGGGTCTGCAGCTCATCGTCAAATCGCCGATTATGGCAGTATGGGCCGTGTGCAAGATCGCCGGCGAAGGCTTCGAATGGACGCTCGCCACCGGAATCGCCGTAGTGATTCTGCTGGCGGCCATCGTCATCATGATGGCCATGGTCATGCCGAAATTCAAGGTCATGCAGACCCTGACCGACAACATCAACCTCGTGGCCCGCGAGAACCTCACCGGCCTGCGCGTGGTGCGCGCCTACAATGCCGAGGACTACCAGGAAGCCAAATTCACCAAGGCCAACAAGGACCTCACCGAGACCCAGCTGTTCACCAACCGCGTCATGGCGTTCATGATGCCGTTGATGAACACCGTCCTGAACGGCCTGATGCTCGCCGTCTACTGGATCGGCGCTTACCTCATCGACGCCGCCGGGCTCAAGGACAAGCTCACCGTGTTCTCCAACATGGTCGTGTTCTCCAACTACTCCGTGCAGGTCATCATGAGCTTCCTGCTCATGAGCATGGTGTTCGTGCTCTGGCCGCGCGCCGACGTGTCCGCGCAGCGCATCATGGAGGTGCTCGACACTGAGCCAATCGTCGAGAACGGCACCAAAACCGCCGCCGACGTGGCCAAAACCGGCCAGAGGGGCACCGTGGAATTCCGCAACGTCAGCTTCACCTACCCGGATTCGCGCGAGGCGATGCTGGAAGGCATCAACTTCACCGCCGAGCAGGGCCAGACGGTGGCGTTCATCGGCTCCACCGGCTCCGGCAAGTCGTCTCTTATCAATCTCGTGCCGCGCTTCTATGACACCAGCCAAGGCCAGGTGTTGGTCGACGGCGTGGACGTGCGCGACTACGACCTGAAGGCCCTGCGCGACAAGATCGGCTACGTGCCGCAGCAGTCCGTGCTGTTCAAGGGCACCGTGGCCTCCAACGTGAGCTACGGCGATCAGCCGGGCGACCCGGCGGAGGTCGAGATGGCCGATACCTCCACCCCGGCCGGGCGCAAGCGCGAGGCCGCGTTGATCGCCGCTGGCGAGGCCGCGGAAGGTGCCGATATACCGGCCGAGCAGCTGAATCGCGTCAGGGCCGCCGCCGACGTGGCGCAGGCCAGCGAGTTCGTGGCGCGCATGGACGGCGGGTATTCCGCCGCGATCGCCCAAGGCGGATCGAACGTGTCCGGCGGCCAGAAGCAGCGCCTGTCGATTGCGCGCGCGGTGTACCGTCACCCGGAAATCCTGATTTTCGACGACTCGTTCTCCGCGCTCGACTTCAAGACCGACCGCGAAGTGCGCGACGCGCTCGCCCGCGAGGCCAAGGATTCCACCAAGCTCATCGTGGCCCAGCGCATCGGCACCATCATGAACGCCGACCGCATCGTCGTGCTCGACGACGGCAAGGTCGTGGGTCAGGGCACGCACAAGGAACTGCTCGACAACTGCGACGTATACCGCCAGATCGCCGAATCCCAGCTCAGCCAGTCGGAGCTTACGGCGTAGGGGGGGCGGCAGCGGTAGCTCCCCATGTCAGGGGCTGAGCCGTAAAGGGAACAGCCCAGTGGGCTGTTCCCAGGCGAAGACGAGCTGATAAGCGAGCGAATAAAACAGCACAGCTGACTGAGGGGTAGTCGCGTACGGCTTCTCTCCCTCCGGCGCTTCGCGCCACCTCCTTCATCAGAGGGAGGTCAATACGGACTTTTAAGGAGTAAAACAAATGCCAAGAGGACCAATGGGCGGCAGGCGTGCCGTCGAAGAGCCCCATGATTTCGGCAAAGTCATGGGCAAACTCGTGAACTACTGCCGCAACTATCTTCCCGTCATCATCATCGCGCTCATCCTGGGCGCGGCCGGCACCGTCTGCCAGATCGTCGGCCCGGACAAGCTCAAGGACATGACCAACGAGATCGTCAAAGGTCTGCCCGCCATCGTTAACGGCAGACCGGTGATGAACTCGGTAGATTTCGGCACGGTGGGCCACATCGCCTGGACTTTGGTGGCCCTGTACGTGGGCTACGCCGTGCTCGGCTACGTGCAAAGCTGGATGATGGCCAACGTCACCCAGCGCACCGCCCAGCGACTGCGCGAGTCCATCTCGGTCAAAATCAACAAACTGCCGCTCAAATACTTCGACAAGGTTAGCTACGGCGACGTGCTGTCCCGCATCACCAACGATGTGGACGCCATCGGCCAGACGCTGGGGCAGTCGCTCGGCTCGCTGATTACCTCGGTGACGCTGTTCGTGGGCGCGCTGGTGATGATGTTCTACAACAACGTGATCATGACCCTGTGCGCCATCGGTGCCAGCCTCATCGGCCTGATCATCATGATGGCCATCATGAAGTCCTCCCAGAAGTACTTCGCCCGGCAGCAGATGGCGCTGGGTGACGTCAACGGCCACGTGGAGGAGATGTACGCCGGCCACCTCATCGTCAAGGCATACAACGGCGAGGCCGATTCGATTCGTCGCTTCGAGAAGTACAACTCGGACCTCTACGAGTCCGGCTGGAAGTCGCAGTTCCTCTCCGGCCTGATGATGCCGCTCATGAATTTCGTGGGCAACTTCGGCTACGTGGTGGTGTGCGTGGTGGGCGCGGCGCTCGCGCTCGACGGGCAGATCGAGTTCGGCGTGATTGTGGCGTTCATGATGTATGTCCGCCTGTTCACTCAGCCGCTTTCGCAGTTTGCGCAGGCCTTCCAGAACCTGCAGCGCTGCGCGGCGGCCGCCGAACGCGTGTTCGGTTTCCTTGAGGAGCCGGAGATGGAGGACGAATCCGGCAAGTCCGCTTTGCTTGGGACCAACGGCCACGAAGTGAAGGGCGACGTGGAATTCAGCCACGTGCAGTTCGGCTACGAGCCGGGCAAGCCGATTATCAACGACTTCTCCGCCTCCGTCAAGGCCGGGCAGAAGGTCGCCATCGTCGGCCCGACCGGTGCCGGCAAGACCACCATGGTCAACCTGCTGATGCGCTTCTATGAGATTTCCGGCGGCTCGATTTCGATTGACGGCGTGGACACCAAGTCCGTGCCGCGCTGGAACGTGCACGACCAGTTCTCCATGGTGCTGCAGGATACGTGGGTGTTCCGTGGCACTGTGCGCGAGAACATCGCCTACTCCAAGCCTGGCGTGACCAACAAGCAAATCGAGGATGCGTGCAAGGCCGTGGGCCTCGACCACTTCATCCGCTCGCTGCCGGACGGCTATGACACCGTGCTCGATGACAAGTCGTCGCTCTCCCAGGGCCAGAAGCAGCTGCTGACCATCGCCCGCGCGATGGTGCAGGACGCGCCGATTCTGATTCTCGACGAGGCCACCTCCTCGGTCGATACCCGTACTGAAGAGCTGATTCAGAAGGCCATGGATGCGCTGACCGTGGGCCGTACGAGCTTTGTGATCGCGCATCGCCTCTCCACGATTCGCGACGCCGACATGATCCTCGTCATGAACCACGGCGACGTGATCGAGCGCGGCACGCACGACGAACTGCTGGCGGCGGGCGGTTTTTACGCCGACCTCTACAACAGCCAGTTCGCGCTTGCTGACTGACGGATTGTTTCCTGCGTTAGCGGATTAGCGGATTAGCTATACTCGGCTCCCCTCTCCGAGGGGAGCTGTCAGCGTAGCTGACTGAGGGGGAGCAACCCATCGGTCCACCCGAGGGAATGCTCCACTGGATGTGATACTGATGATTTCGTACATTAGTGTGTGAAAAAACCGCCCGGAAAATTGGGGGATTGGGCGGCGGTGCGGTTGGCGTTGAGGATGGCGCATTCGAAGGGGAAATGAGCGCGTAACTGGGTGGCCGAGGTGGTGAACAGAGCAGTGGCGAGTCCGTCGGCCAGTGTGACAGGGACGTGTGCTGCAACGGTGTTCGACGAATCGTCGGTATCGCGGTTTGCCGTTGTCGAGGCATTGCTGGCATGCGTCGATGTCTTCGTGGTTATGGCGCTCGATGGCGGCGTGACGGCCACCCATGTGGCGGCTACATCGTCAACCGGTAGTCCGTCGATGGCGTTGAGCAGATGGTGAAGTTGGTGACCTGCGGCGTCAGACCAGTGGCGGCGGCTGGGGGAGCTCGCGCAGAATGCACCTTGGCTGATTTCGACCGCACCTACGGCGTTGGCCGGATCGGCAGGATCTTCAAGGGCGATGGTGATTGGTTCGTCCGTATGCACTAGCAAATCACCCCCGGCGTCGATGACGTATTGAATGGGTTGAGGGTGGCCCGCGCCATCGCCCAACATCCCCGCAAGCAAATCCACCAAATACCCCTTACCGCACGCACCAAAATCGAGCGCGACTGGGCTGTGGGCGATAAGTGTGGTGCCGTGCCGCTCAACATCGGCTGACCAAACGGCTCGTCCGTGGATCGCGCCTGCATGTTCGGCGGCATCGGGCGTAGCCGCAAACGAATACGACTCGTCGTAGCCAAGCCGAATCAAATCCTCGCCCACGCACGGGTCGGTCGCCCCATCGGTTGCCGCAAACAGGCGGTCGTACAGGCCAAACAGACCCGATGCCCAGTCGGGAAAATCGAACGTGCCGCCATGTGCGGCCGTGCGCATCCGGCCGACGATGGAATCATCGCGGAATCGAGATAATACAACCTCATATTCATGGATGAACGAGCCAATACGATCGCGTATCTCATCGTCCAATACGCTCTCGGTGTGCACCAGTAATCCGGTCCCCAACGCATCAGGAAAAGCGTATACGTATGGCAGTTGCTCGGTCAGACTTGTCATGCCCACTATCGTAGAACGCATGGTGTGCCGGTGTATACTGGATTTTGACACTGTGTCAATGTTGATTCGGAGGTTGTGAGAATGGGCAATACGACTACAGCAAGTGTAACGGGTGCGCAAGTTGCACCGGCGAAGTCAGCCATCAGAGATCTCCCCATCGCCAAAGTGTGGGCGTTTGCGGTCGGCCAGTTCGGCTGGGCGCTGCTTTCCGGCATTATCTCCAACTGGCTCGTGTATTTCTATCAGCCCGATCAGGAGACCATCTCCCAAGGCCAGACCGTGTTCGTGCCGCAAGGCCTGGTTGTGCTCGGCATCGTGACCGTGGTGGGCGGCATCACCGCCTTCGCCCGATTCTTCGACGCCTTCGTGGATCCGGCCGTGGCGTCTCTCTCCGACCGTTGCGACGCCAAATCCGGCCGCCGTATGCCGTTCCTGAAATTCGCCGCCCTGCCGCTCGCGGTGGTCACCGTGCTCGTGTTCTGGAGCCCGATCAACGGCACCAGCTGGGTGAACGCGGCGTTCCTGTTCGTCACCGTGATCGGCTACTACATCGCCCTCACGTTCTACTGCACGCCGTACAACGCGCTCATCGCCGAACTCGGCCACGACTCCAAGCAGCAACTCACCATCTCCACCGCCATCTCCTTCACTTGGGTGGCCGGCACGGCCATCGCGTACGTGGCGCCGGTGATTTGGGGCGCGTTCGTGCCGATGATGGGCCGCATCACCGCCATCCGCGTGACCTTCACCATCATGGCCGCCGTGGCGTTCGTGTGCATGCTGGTGCCGCCGCTGGCCATCCGCGAGAAGGACTACGTCAACTCCCAGCCCACCTCCGAATCGACCATCGAATCCCTGAAGCAGACGTTCGGCGACGGCGAATTCCGCAAGTTCGTATGCTCCGACGTGGTCTACTGGGTGGCCATCACCACCTTCCAGACCGGTCTGCCGTTCTTCGTGACCAGCCTGCTCAAGCTGCCGGAAACCACCACGACCATCTACTTCGTGCTCATGACCGGCGTCTCTGTGCTGTTCTATCTGCCGGTCAATATTCTGGCCAATAAGGTCGGCAAGAAGAGGCTGCTGCTGGTTGCCTTCGTGATCTTCACCTGTGCGTTCGCATTTGCCGGCGCCCTTGGTTCGGCCGTGCTCGGCTTCATTCCGGCGATGGCCCAGGGTTTGGTGCTCTCGGTGGTCGGCGCGATTCCGATGGCCGCGTTCGGCATCCTGCCGCAGGCCATCGTGGCGAATATCGCCGACGCCAGTTCCAAGACCACCGGCCAGGACCGTCAGGGCATGTTCTACGCGGCCCGCACCTTTGCGATGAAGATGGGCCAGTCCGTGGCCATGCTGCTGTTCACCGGCGTCTCCACCATCGGCATGGCGTCCGGCGCGGGCTACCGCATCGCCGCCGTGTGCGCGGCCGTGCTGTGCGGCTTGGGCGGCATCGTGTTCGCGTTCTACAACGAGAAGAAGGTGTTGGGCGTGCTGGAGACGTGATGGCGTTGCCGGGTGCCGCCGCGGTATCCATACGGAGCGGTGTGGGTGACTTGCCCCGTCTGCGACACTGAACAAGCCGCCGCGGTATCCCTGGTATCCAGGCGGAGTGGTGATCTTAGTTCGAGCTATTGCGCCGGCAGACGGCTGGGACGATGCTGCGCTTGCGGCGGCCCAACCGGCGACACCGAAACGTTACCGTGTCGACACGCGTGCGACACTTCGGCGTCAAATTGCGTTTGACCGCACTCCGTACTATATTGTTGCGAGTTGCTTTGCGGAGCAAAGTAACATCCAAGGGGCTGTAGCTCAGTTGGTAGAGCGCTTCGTTCGCATCGAAGAGGTCGCGGTTTCGACTACCGTCAGCTCCACGAGACCCTCTGCATTCATTCCACCGCAGAGGGTCTTTTCATTTGTTTTCGTTGAAATTCTGCCATCTCGCGTTTCAAGGGGCTGATTTGGGGTTTGCCGGAGGTCTACTTGCGTTTCGAGGGGCTGATGGTCAAGTAGATACGCCGCCAAAATGGCGGAATAGCGTTGCGTCAAAGCCGTTTGTATCGGTGCTTCACCGGATGAGGAGCCCCTTGAAACGGAAGTAGACCTCCGGAACATGTGAAATCAGCCCCTGCAAAGGGAGAATGCCTCGATTTCGCCATGGATTGTCGTGGATTGCTCTGTGGCATGGGCAATACTGGGAGTATGACAAGCGCAGATGAGTTGAATGAGCAGTATGACGCTGACGGTAGCGTGACGCAAGTGCCTGAACGCAATGATGAAGTTCATGCCGGCGAATCCGCCGTCGCCCAATCCCGCGAATCGGCCGTGACCATCCCCGCCGGCACCGTGGTGCTCGCCGCCACCCCGATCGGCAATGTCGGCGACGCTTCAGCCCGTCTGGTGGCCCTCTTGGAACGGGCCGATATCGTGGCCGCCGAAGACACGCGCCGCCTCTACGATCTCGCCCGTCGCCTCGGCGTCTATGTGAACGGTCGCGTCATCGCCTATCACGACCACAACGAGCGCGACAAGGCCGACGGCCTGCTCGACCAGGTCGAAACCGGCGCCACCGTGCTCGTCGTATCCGATGCCGGCATGCCCACCATCAACGACCCCGGCTTGGCCATCGTGCGCCGTGCCATCGAACGCGGTCTGCCCGTCACCTGCGCGCCCGGCCCCTCCGCTGTGCTCGACGCGCTCGCCCTCTCCGGCCTGCCCACCGACCGCTTCTGCTACGAAGGCTTCCTACCGCGAAAGCATTCCGAGCGCGTGCAGTATCTGCGCACGCTGTTGCCCGAACGCCGCACCATCGTGTTCTACGAGACGCCTCATCGCATTGCCGATTCGATGGACGATCTGCTGGACGCGTTCGGCCCGAATCGCCCGATGGCCCTGTGCCGCGAACTCACCAAGGATTATGAGCAGATTCGTCGCGGCCCGATTGACGAGATTCGCCAAAGTGTGATTGATGATCCGCCCCGTGGCGAGATGGTGCTGGTCATCGGCGGCGCGTCCAACGAGGAGGCCGAAGCGGCCGCGCCCAGCACGTTGAGCGTGGATGACATGGCCGTGCTCTCCATCGACCGTGCTTTGGAGGACGGCCTGCGTATCAAGGACGCCATCGCGCAAGTGGTGCAGGAGCATCCACTGGCTGACGGATCGTTGGCCAATCGCAAGCAGGTGTATGCGGCTGTGCTGAAAATCAAGGGATAGCGCAGCAGCCGGCGATTATCTCCCCGTTACGCTTCCATCGACTCGAACAATATTTCCAACGCCTGCCGGACCCCGGGCCCACCACGCTGCGAGACCAATTCCAGCAAAGGCGCGTCGGCTTTGGGATTGGCAACCAGCCATTTACGCAGTTCGGGCACGTGATATGCGATGTGCCAGAGCACGGCAACATCCGTATCGGGCGAACATGCCACCGCGGGCGTAAGTCTGATGGGCGGTTCAGGCGGCGCGGTCATATCCGAGATTGCGCGCGATGCGGATTCGGATGAGTGTGCCGCCGCCGCGTGGCGAGGCAACCGTTGCGCCTGCCGCAAATGCCGTAAACGGTGAGCGGCATGGCGGCCTCTGCGATGGCCTCTGACAATGAACCCCCTCGTCATGCGCATTGCTCCAAAGCCGGTTCGTCCATCTCCTGCTGCACCGATTCAAAAAACATGCGTGCGCGTCCGGCGTACTTGTGATGCCGATGCTCCTTGACGATTTGCAGACAGTCGTTTGGCCGAAACTGGTACGCGGACATCAGCTGGCACACCAGTGCGTTGACGGTGGAAGGATCGGGGATGTCTTCAGGACTCATCACCAGGTCGCAAGCCGTACGGGCTGGCGTGGTGACAGGCAGCCCGCCGAGCTTGATGATTTGCTCCGGCAACGTCAATCTTTTGAATACGCGGATACGGCGGCTGACGGATGCCGAGCGGAAGTGCGATGTGGAAATCACGTCTATGGTACTCGGAAAGTCGGGGCCTCCCAGCCATACCCAAGCGGCGGTCATCGAACACACCACAGTGCCAAACGGGGCGACCTCCGCGACGATTTTCGCGCGACCATACAGTGTGCCCGAATGCTCGATCCAGTAGCCGGCGGAATCGTCGAGCTTATGTAACGTGCCGAAGGCGGCCAGACGGTTAAGGCTGAGCGGTCCCGGCAGATCCTTGGTAAACAGTATCGGCGGCACCGCAGGTTGCGCGGTTGCCGGCGAGGCGACTGTTGTGATGTCCGTCATCGGACCTGCTGTGATATCCATGACCGAACAATATGCAGAAATGCGGCTTGCGCGCCACCGGATAGGCGAAAACGGTGGATAAGTGCATAACTTTACTAGGTGCGCAAATGATGTGGATAACTCGGTGGATATTGGCAGGCGGAAGTGTGTGCGGATGTGCGTGGACGTGCGTACGGATGGGTGCGTGGATACGTGTGCGAATGCGTATGTGGATAAGCGCGCAAGAGGTGTACAGATAAGTATGTGGGGAAGTTGCGGGTGGATAGGTGAGTGGGATGAGGATGGCGGCGCGGCAGCTATCCGGGCGTGTCCCCGCCGCGCCGGATAATCAAGCCTTATGAGTCATGTTTTGGTGAATGTTGCTTGGCCGTATGCAAACGGCCCCCGTCATATCGGCCACGTCGCGGGATTTGGTGTGCCCTCCGACGTCTACGCGCGCTACGAGCGCATGAAGGGCAATGATGTGCTCATGGTGTCCGGCACCGACGAGCACGGCACCCCGATTCTCGTCGAGGCGGAGAAGGAAGGTCTCACTGCCCAGGAACTGGCCAACCGTTACAACCGCGTGATCGCCAAGGATCTGTGCGACCTCGGTCTGAGCTACGACCTGTTCACCCGCACCACCACCGGTAACCACGAGCACGTGGTGCAGGAGATGTTCAAGCAGTGCTTGGAGAACGGCTACATCTACAAGGGCACCCAGCAGGTGGCGATTAGCCCGTCCACCGGCCGCACTCTGCCCGACCGCTACATCGAGGGCGAGTGCCCGATTTGCCATGCCGAAGGTGCGCGTGGCGACCAGTGCGACGCCTGCGGCAACGAGCTCGACCCGGACGAGCTCATCAACCCCGTCTCCAAGATTAACGGCGAAACCCCGCGCTTCGAGCAGACCGAGCACTACTTCCTCGACCTGCCGGCGCTCGCCGAAGCCAACAAGGCGTGGCTGGAGACCCGCAAGGGCTGGCGTACCAACGTCATCAACTTCTCGCTCGGCCTGTTCAAGGAAGTTAAGCCGCGCGCCATCACCCGTGACATCGACTGGGGTATCCCGGTGCCGGTGAAGGACTGGATTGACAACCCGAACAAGAAGCTGTACGTGTGGTTCGACGCCGTGATCGGCTACCTGTCGGCTTCCATCGAATGGGCCCGCCGTCAGGGCGACCCGGAGAAGTGGCGCGAATGGTGGAACGACCCGAGCTGCCCGGCCTACTACTTCATGGGAAAGGACAACATCACCTTCCACTCCCAGATCTGGCCGTCCGAAATGCTGGCGTACAACGGCAAGGGCTCCAAGGGCGGCGAAACCGGCCCGATGGGTCCGCTCAACCTGCCTGAGCAGGTGGTGGCCAGCGAGTTCATGACCATGGAAGGCAAGAAGTTCAGCTCCTCCCGCGGCATCGTGATCTACGTCAAGGACATCCTCGCCCGCTACCCCGTGGATGCCGTGCGCTACTACATTTCTGTGGCCGGCCCCGAATCCTCGGATTCCGACTTCACGTGGGCCGAGTTCGTGCGCCACAACAACGAGGAGCTCGCCTCCTCGTGGGGCAACCTGGTGAACCGCGTGGCCAACCTCATCAACAAGAACTTCGGCGAGATTCCGCCGCTGGACGAGGATTCGATGACCAACGAAGACCGTGGCCTTCTGGAAGAGGCTTCCGCCGCGTTCGACGTGGTCGGCTCCTCCATCGAAACCCACCACCAGAAGCACGCCCTGTCCGAGGCGATGCGTGTGGTCGGCGACATCAACAAGTACATTTCCGCCACCGAACCGTGGAAGATTAAGGACGACCAGGCTCGTCTCGGCACCGTGCTGCACGTGGCCGCTCAGGCCGTGTCTGACGCGAACCACCTGCTCGCGCCGTTCCTGCCGCACTCCGCACAGAAGGTGTGGGAGGCGCTCGGCGGCACCGGCACCTTCTCGCCGCTGCCTGAGCTCAAGGAAGTCGAGGATCTCGACAAGCCCGGCTTCACGTACCCGATCATCACCGGCGATTACGAGCTCGGTGTGAACGTGCACCCGTGGAAGAGCGAGGCAATCGAGGTCGGCGCCATGGTGCCTAAGCCCGCACCGATCTTCGCCAAGATTCCGACCGAGGCCGTGGAAGAGGAGCTGGCTCGCTTCGATGAAGCGTTGGCTGCTCGCCGTGCCGCCGAAGCCGAACGTCTGGCCGCCGAGAAGGCCAAGCTCGCCGCCGAGTGATTCGGCATTGCTAGCTCGTAGCTGACGGGCCACCTCGCACATGAAGTGTTGCGGGGTGGCCCGTTGCCGTATGTGCGGCCTAGCCCCGACAATGCGAGGCCGGTTGTCGGCGGGCGTCACAAATTCGTCACACTCCGCCAAGACTTTTCCCAGACAAGCACATCAATTCGCCAAGCATGGAGCGGTTATATAGAAGATGTCAACGGAATGAAGTTCATACCGGTGGCGAGGTTCTTCCGAACCCCATAACTGAACCCTTCTTCTCTCTTCTCTCTCACCCGGCGGCCCCCTCCGCCGGGTTTCTTCGTTTTGGGCCGCATCATGCAACGCAAGTTACGCTGCTGTCCGGCTACATCCACGCCGCTCGAAGCCGTGATCCGCCACACCAAGCACGGGGCGCGGTGATTCGGAGCATTGCAGGATTCCTCCATGCTTCCGGTTTGGGGGGTGCTGCTTGATTCCTCTACTTCCAGCGAAACGTTGCTATCGCGGTATGGTCGCATGCCTGTTAAGCATTGAAGCATCTTATCTATGCGCAGTCGGTGTCCCGGTGGTGACGGCAACCGATTGACGTGCGAACCGGGCCAGATTTCGTTGTCCCGGTTCGTGATTTTGGCCTCTTTTTGGGAACCGGGACAGACCATCCCGTGAGCGCTCAATGTATGCAAATCCAGAAGCCCGGAATTCCGCCGATGTGTGATGGCGGATATTGTGCGGTAGGGCCGAATTGGCGATTTTTCGAGGGTGTTTCTGTCCCGGTTGCTCAAAAAGAGGCGAAATGGAGAACCGGGACAACAAAATCTGGCCCGGTACACACATAAATCGATTGACGTCGTTACCAGGACATCGGACACCGTGACGTATATCGCGAACCGCATAATATGGCAGTACGCAACGCAGATGATGTGCGGATTCGCCGGACGTAACATGGCGTGTGACACACAACAGTGCCATGCGGTCGGGGCCACGCGACCAAATGGGGTGCGATGAATGGCATATGCGTTGCAGCAAGCGCGCGCAATCGTATCGATGTCAGCTCAGTGCGCCCCGGTGGATTTCCGTCGTTTCCGCCGGGCAAGTTCATTGAGCGGCGTCGCTGTCAAGGTGAAATCGAATATGGCGCCTCGCAACGCCAGCTGTCGCCCGGCTCGGTAGGCGAGTTCGGCTTGAGACGGTTCATCAGCCATATTCGCGGCGGTGGCGATGAGGACGATCCAATGATGATGCCGTAACAGTTCGCGCTTGTCGTTGTCTCGCCGCCACTGGGCCTTGTCTGTGCGATGATGATCGCCGTCATATTCGATGGCGACGCGGAATTCGGGCCAAGCGAGATCGAGTGTTATCGGCTCACCATTGCTGAACGTCGCGCCGGGCACTGTGTAATTTGTCACGGCTCGTGGAAGCCCGTATTGCGTGGTTGTGATACGGGTCTCTGATTCCATCGGAGAATCCACGCGCGGTGCAATAAATTCAAGTGCGATCATGCATGTGGCTTTCGCGTTGAATTTCGGAAGTTCGCTGACCTGCCGCACAAAGTCCTGATAAATTTCGTCGGCGGTGCGGCCGCCCGATAGGCTCGGCTTGCGCGCTATTGCCGTAAGGGTTGCGTCGCCAAGTATGACCAATGATTCCAATGACATGTGAGCGGCGAGCTGCGCCCAAGTATGTACCAGATTCAGCGCGTGCACATGCTTGTTGATACGTGCATTGTGCGCGGCGCTTAGCGGTTTCCAGATGTGCGGTGTTGTTGGCGGAACGACGGCGCGTATCCGGGTGCGATGCGAGTCAGAGACGGTATGGAGCTCGGTGGCATTGAGATCGCAATCCTTGGGAAGCGGCACAGATTGCAGTATCAGCGATGTGGTCATGCCGAAGAGCACCGGCTTTCCGAGCTGTTGCGCGGCGTCCGTGCATCGTTTAAGCATTTCCCGCTTACGTTGGGTGAGGGTTTCGCTCATAGCGGGCGCAGTGGGGGTTGCCATACGCGGTGGTGAGTATGGCTCGGGCTTGACGGCGTGCGTGGACGCAGCACTCGGTGCCGCGGCATTGTTGGTCCAGCCGGGTGGTTCATCGTCGAATACGCCGGGTGGCGGGGTGGGAAATCCGCTGTTCATAACGCCACCGTAGCGTAGCGGTCGCGTGTTCGCCATGAAAAACGGGGTATGTGGTTCTAGCTTGCTGAGGATGTGGATAACTCTGTGGATAACTAAAGTGCTCCTATGTTTTGCTCACTCTGTGAGGAGTCGGCAAAACATAGGAGCACTTCAGCCGCGGCCAATAGACGGAATATATCAGCGGCAGCGACGGGTGAGGGGCTGCCAGGGATCGAGCTCGACTGGTTCGGTGGTGAGCAGGGCGCGGGTGGCGTCGTCGAGGTATTCCTTGCGGATGATGAGCTCGGTAACGTAGCGGTCGAACCAGGCGTCGGACATGACGTAGTAGCCGTCCTTGCCGGCGTCCTTGCCCCAGCTGTTCTCCACCTTCCAGCGGTTCGGCTTGCCGTCCTCGTCGAGGTTCACGCCGGTGAAGGTCATAGCGTGGTTGCTCGGGCTGTCGCCGTATTCGAGGCCGTGGGCCTTGTCGCCGGTGAATTCGGTGCCGAACAGCTGGTCGACGCGCACCACGGACTGGTCGAAGAAACCGTCCTTGCGCAGGGCGAACTGCGTGCAGTCGCAGGCGAACCAGATCGGGTGGCCGGCGGTGAGCTGGTCAAGCGCGGCCTTCTTGAACACGTCCAGCGGCACGTTGACGAATTCCATATCGCCAGCCTCGGCCACGTTCGCGCTGAAGCGGATGCGGTAGCGCTGGTTGAACGGGCGGTTCTTGAGCGGGGCGTTGGCCAGCGTCACGAAATCGTTGACGTCCACCGGCACGTACTTCTTGTAGAACTCAAGCGGGGTGATGCCGATCTCGCGAATCTGCGGGCGCTCGTCCTTGCCGGTTTTCGGCTTGTCGGACTTGTCCTTATCGCACTTGCAGGCCTTGGCGTCGGATTTGCCCTCGCACTTGCAGGATTCGCCGCACTTGCAGGATTCGGCCTTGCCGTCTGCGTCGGCCTCGGCCTTGCACTTGCGAGCCTCGCCCTTCTTATCCTCATCATCATCCTTGGGGCGCGCGAAGAAGTCGAACTTCTCCGGCGGTTCGCCGAGCGCCACGGCGCAGATGCGGTACACGGTGCCCATGTACTCGTCCTTCAACGCACGCAGCTCGTCCTCAGACGCCCCGGCAGCCGAACGGCGGCGCAGCTCGGCCGCGAACTCGCGCAGCTTGGAGTTGAGGTACTGCTTGAAATCGTCGGAATTGCGGGAGTTCTCGGACTCCGGATAGGCGCTCTTGGGCACTAGGCCGTACTTGTTCACCAGTGCGGCGAACATCTGCCACCAGCCACCATCGTCTGCAGGCGACTCATTGATGGCCTCGAACAGACGCGAATCGGTCGCCTCGTCGAGCGTGCGCAGCACGTTCTCCAGATAAGTGTTCGACTTCTCCATCGCGTCCCAGAAGAACAGGTAGGTCTCGGAGAACTCGAAATCCTCAAGATTCCAGCGATGCATGAGTTCGTAACGCAGCGTGTTCAGGGAGGCGAACATCCAGCAACGGCCGGAACGCTCCTGATTGGTGATCGAACCCTGCTTGAGTTCGATGGAGAAGTCGCGCGGCAGCGCACGTACGCCGCGATAGTCGGTGGCCGCCTTGAGCACGCCGGCCGAAACCGCCGCGTCCGCCGCGATCAGGTTGGCGCGGTCTTTGTTGAAGTCTTCGGTGTACGTACGCAGAAGTTCGGGTTTGATGGCCCGTGCGCTGGCGTTTGCTGTCATGATGATTGATCTTCCATTCATGTAGGCGACGTTTGTGGTCCGTCGGTAGTATAAGTCGCCGTGTATTCGTCGGGCGATTCACCGGGCGAAATCGTACGGGCGGATATGCGCCGGCGATTCCACCCCGCCAACGATTTGTCCACCTTGCTGCTCGCGCGGGCGCACGTATCATATGTACCGATACATATTGTTGACGAATGTCGCATAGTCCAAAGGAGTACGTCATGACTTCGCTGCATAGCAAGCCGCTGGCCCTGAAAAACGTCACCGTCACCGATTCGTTCTGGCGCACCGAGCAGGAACTTGTGCGCACGGCTGTGATTCCCTATCAGTGGAACGCCCTGAACGATAACGTCCCCGGCGCGGCCCCCAGCTACTGCATGCACAACTTCAAGGCCGCTGCCGCGCAAAACAAGCGTAAGGATACCCAGGGCAAGGCGTTCGTGCCGCCGAAGTACACGTTCCGCGGATTTGAGGCGCTCCCCGAAGACCCGGCCAATCCCGACCCAGACAAGTTCTACGGCTTCGTGTTCCAAGACACCGACTTCTCCAAGTGGGTGGAGGCAGTCGGCTATTCCCTCGCCCATTACCCGGACCCCGCACTGGAACAGACCGCCGACCAAGCCATCGACGTCGTGTGTGCCGCCCAACTCGACAACGGCTATCTGGACACCTGCTACATTCTGAACGACATGGATCGCGCGTTCACCAATCTGCGTGACCATCACGAACTGTACTGCCTCGGCCACCTCGTTGAAGGTGCGGTGGCCTACTACCAGGGCACCGGCAAAGACAAGTTGCTCAAGGCCGCCTGCCGTTTCGCCGATTACGTAGACGAGCGCTTCGGTCGCAAGCCGGGCCAGCTGCGTGGTTACCCCGGTCACGAGATTGCCGAGATGGCTTTGGTGAGGCTGTACGAGGTCACCGGCGAACAGCGGTACCTTGATCTGGCCGAATATTTCGTGACCGAGCGCGGCCGGCAGCCGTACATCTTCGATATTCAGGCAGACGAGAACGCAAAGCGCGACGCCGACGCCAACTACAAACCCAACACGGACCCCAACCGGTACGCCTATCACCAGGCGAACAAGCCGGTCACCGAACAAGACGAAGCCGTAGGCCATGCCGTGCGCGCCGGCTACTTCTACTCCGGTCTGGCGGACGTGGCCCGACTGGCCGACGACCAGGACCTCGCCGATGCGGCCGAGCGGCTCTGGCGCAATATCGTCGATAAGAAACTGTACGTTACCGGCGGCATCGGCGGCACGGTGGACGGCGAGGCATTCTCCTACAACTACGACCTGCCCAACGACTCCGCCTACTCTGAGACCTGCGCCGCGATTTCGCTGGCGTTCTTCGCCCGTCGCATGCTCGAGCTCGCGCCAAAGGCCGAGTACGCGGACGTTATGGAGTCGGCGCTGTACAACACCACGCTGGCCGGCATGGCGCTGGACGGCAAGAGCTTCTTCTACGTGAACCCGCTGGAAGTCAATCCGTATGCCTGCCATAAAGACAGCCGCCTGCGCCACGTCAAGCCGGTGCGTCAGAAGTGGTTCGGCTGCGCATGCTGCCCGCCGAACATCGCCCGCATCGTTGAGTCGGTGCAGGAATATGCCTACACGGTTGCCGAGGATGGCGGTACGCTGTTCACGCACTTGTATATGGGCGGCGTGGCCAAAGCTGAGTTGAATGGTACGGCTGTGGAGCTGGATGTTACGGCGAACCTGCCGTGGCAGGGCGATGGCAAGGCTGTCGTGCGCTTGGGCGGTGACGCTGCTGGCACCTCGGCTCAGGCTCCTGCTCGCTTTACGCTGGCCTTCCGTCTGCCCGGTTGGGTGGGCGATGAGTCCGCTGCTGCCGCCGCGATTACGGCCACGGGCGAGTCTGAGTCTGGGGCCGATAGTTCCCGCGTGACCCGCGAAATCCGCGACGGCTACCTGTACCTGACCGGCGAATGGCGCGACGGCGACACCGTGACGTTCGACTTCCCGATGCCGGTACGTATGCTGGCCGCCAACCCGCTGGTGCGCGAGGACGCCGGCAAGGTGGCGTTCGTGCGCGGCCCGATTACTTTCTGCGCTGAAGAAAAGGATAATGGTGCGAACCTGCACCTGCTGCACGCGGATACGGAGGCACTGCTGGCCGATCCGAGCGTGGCCAAGGTCGAGGAGTTCGACTTCCACGCCGGCGCCAAGGGCATCGACGACAAGGGCCAGGGCGAGGTGGAAGATGTGACCCGCCGCATGGTGAAGCTTGAGGTGCCGGCTTGGCGCGAGCCGTTGCCGGCTGCTGTGGCCGCCGCGGGTGAGGGCGCGGCCGAGGTTCCGGCGTTCGCACCGCTCTACGCCGTGTACGCGCCGGTCAAGCGCGAGCCCGCCACCGCCACGCTCATCCCGTACTTCGCCTGGGCCAACCGCGGCGAAAACGAAATGACCGTCTGGCTGCGCGGCTGATATTTGCTCTCGGCTACTCTGGTAGCCATGGGCATCACGACATGTCGGCTCGAAGGGCCGGTGGACTTTTACTCGGTCGGGCAGTTTGTGTCCGGACCGGGCTGGCGCCATCTGCGGCGCACCATCGACACCTTCGAGCTGATGTTCGTGCGTCGGGGCGTCCTGCCGATGCGGGTGGGGGAGCAGACCCTGCATATCGAGGCCGGCCAAATCGCACTCTTGCCGCCGAATGTGGAGCATGCGGGCGCCGACATCATCACGTCTGACGTGGACTTCTACTGGATGCATTTCAAATTGCCGGATGCGCGCATGCTCCCCGATGACGCGGGTCTGCCGCAGGATGACCATTGCCTGCTGCTGCCCGATGAACGCACCCTGCCTGACCCCGACCGGCTGGCGGTGATGTGTGGGCAGCTCATCGACATCTATGCGCGATTCGGCCCGTATTCCAACGCTTACTGCGATTACTTCGCCACCGGCCTGCTGCTGGAGGTCAGCGCGCAGGAGCGGCTGAAGGCGGACTTTGCCGCCCATCGTACGCTTGCCGGCTACCGGGGCGACGGCAAGCCCATCACCAGTGCCGACCGCGTCCGGCAGCAACAGGAATGGGCCATGCATGTCGATTCGGCCGGTGCCGCTGGCGATTCGTCCGGCCTGGCGCCGATGCTGGCCATCCGCTCGTGGATTATGGCCAATGCCTTCGACGACATCACCGTGGCCAAAGTGGCCGCGCGCTTCCACTATTCACCCAGCTATCTGACCGCGATGTACCGGCGCGTGTTCGGCGTGGGTGTGGCCGAGCAGATCATCGAATATCGCATCGACCGTGCGCGCGAACTGCTGAGTTCTACCGCTTCCAGCGTGGCGGATATTGCGCGAGAAGTGGGCTACGCCGATCCCAAGTACTTCATGCGCGTCTTCAAGCGCCGCACTGGCCTGACCCCCGGCCAATACCGCGACGCTTTCCCCGCCCGCCTCTACAACACCGTGTGATTAGGGAAGGTCATGGTCCTAACCCTAGGAAAAGTGCGCATGGGCGCCACTACCACGTGGGAGCGCTGGGAACGGTTTGACGCATGCCGAAACCTCGCACGTCACGCCGCACGGCACTTGGGCAGTGGGCGCGGCAGTCGGGAATCGCCGCCCTATTTCGGCGTTTCAGCGTTACCTGTTTGCCGAACCGACAGTGGACTCGCGCGGAACCAGTGTGTATCCAATGGTGGCGCGCGTGGCCGGCATGCCAGCGGATTCGTCGGACCTGCCGTCGCCCTGGTCGCGCTGCTCCACGCGGCGGGTGATCATATCAAGCGCGAATTGGGCGAGCTGATCGAGATCCACTTGGACGGTGCTCAGCGTCGGTGTGGTGTACGAGCCGGCCGTGGCGCCGTCGAAGCCGATGACTCTCACATCGTCGGGCACGCGGATGCCGTAGTCGGCAAGGCCTCGGATTACTCCGAATGCGGCATAGTCGTTAATGCAGAAGATGCCATCGATGGCCGGGGTGCTTCCCGTTGCCCGCGTGGTGCCCGGGGAACGGGACTCAGCAGTGTCATCAGCCGATTGCGCACGAGCCTCGAGCATCGCCTCGGCGATGGCATGACCGGCTTCGATGCCGCTGTCGCTACCGTAACCAATGAAGTTCGTCGATTCGTCATACGGCAGCCCGGCGTCAAGCAGTGCGCCGCTGGCCCCGCGTAGACGCAAACCGCTGGAACTTTCCACGTGCGCCAGTTCGGTTCGTGGCGAATACCCGTCGCCGACAATGGCGATGCGGTGGCATCCGCATTCGATGAGATGCTGCACTGCCGCCCGCGCGCCGTCTTCGTTCGGGAAATTCACTGTATCGAACGTGGGCGTTTCCTCGCAGGCGTCAATCAGAACCAGCGGTCGGCCGTGGTTGATCGCGGAAAGCGGCACACCGGCATTCAGGCCCGAAGCGTGGATAATCTCGCCGTCGAACAACTGCCCGGAGAACGGGTTGTTGGCCAGCGCGTGTTTGGCGGCATCCGGAGAGTACCGGGTTTGCTCCACGAACGGCGTCAGCCCGCGCGCGGTGGTTTCGGTGACGAGCGATTCGACGAGTTTGGAGTAGAACGGCGAATCGAATTCGTTGACGATGATGTGGATGATGTTGCTGCGGCCGGACTTCAGCATGCTGGCCGTCAGATTGATGCGGTAATCGAGCTTTTCGGCCACCGCCAGCACCTTGGCGCGCGTGGAATCCTTAACACCCGGCTTGCCGTGCAGCGCATTCGAGGCGGTCATGGGGGAGAACCCGGCGGCCTTCGCTACGTCGCGCAATGTTGGTTTGCCGCTCGGCATAACGTCACCTCATGTTTCGCCTGTGATGGGCATTGGATCATGCCCGTAATGCTTCCAATGGTTGTAACGGTATTCACAACATCGTGTTTTGGCAAATGGTGGCTGTGCGCCGGAATCGCTGAAAATGCTGCGCTTAGGCGATGACGCGCCGAGCGTAACATGCGCTTGCTTGATATCGTTCCGGTGGAAGAATATGTAACGGTACATACGTCGGTGTGCCAAGAGGCCATGAAGTTCGTCGTACGTTGGGATGGGACTCTCCGGGGGAGTGGCGTCACTCTTCACCTATCCGTACGTGCGCGATGCCGATTGGTTTGCGGCTGGCGTACCGCCGTATGGCAACTTATACGAATATCAACGAAAGCAGGATACGATGACGGATCTTCCGCAGAGCCTTCCTCAGGCATGGCGTCCGCCGATGGGCTGGAACAGCTGGGATTCGTACGGCACGACTCTCACCGAAGACGAGCTGCTGGCCAACGCGCGGTTCATGGCTGAACACCTGAAAAACGCCGGCTGGGATACGTTGGTCATCGACATCGACTGGTACGACCCGACCGCCCGCGCACATGGTTACAACGACAACGCGCCGCTGATTCTCGACGAATACGGCCGTCAGCTGCCTGACCCGGTGCGTTTCCCGAGTGCTGCCGGCGGCAAGGGATTCGGCCCGCTCGCCGCCGCCGTCCACGAACTGGGCTTGAAGCTTGGCATGCACATGATGCGCGGCATCCCGCGTATCGCCGTGGACAAGAACCTGCCCGTATACGGCACCAACTACACCGCCAAGGACGTGGCCGACCTCGACCACGTGTGCAAGTGGAATCCGGACAACTACGGCCTGAACCAATCCCACCCGGGCGCGCAGGCCTGGTATGACGCGCAGCTCGACCTGTTCGCCTCCTGGGGCCTCGACTTCCTCAAGGTCGACGACATGCAGACCCCGTTCCACTCCGACGAAATCGCCGCCTATCATCGCGCCATCGCCAAAGCCGAAGCCAAATACGGCCGTTCGATTGACCTGTCTCTCTCGCCCGGCGGCTGGGTGGCGACGAGCTACGTCGACTTCCTGCGCGAGAACGCCCAAATGTGGCGTATTTCCGACGATCTGTGGGACCGTTGGGAAGACATCTACCAGCAGTTCGCCCGCCTGGCCCGCTGGGCGCCGTTCCAGACCACCGGCCACTGGGCCGACGCCGACATGGTGCCGTTCGGGCACATAGGCCTGCGCGCCGAACGCGGCGACGACCGCCAATCCCGCCTTACGCTGGACGAGCAGAAGACACTGCTGGCCCTATGGTGCATGGGGCGTAGCCCGCTTATGGTCGGCGGCGATCTGCCCACCAGCAACAGCGACGCCATCGCGCTGCTGCAGAATCCCGCGTTGCGTGAGGTGCTTGCCGGCTCCACCAATAACCGCGAGACCGTGCGCGAACGGATTTTTGGCAAATGGTGGGATGAGAGCACCTACCGTGGCGAGTTCATCGTCTGGTCCGCCGACGCAGCCGATTGGGCTGATGGCACACGTTCCGCGCATCACGGCGGCCATTACGCCGCGCTGTTCTGGACCGGCAGCGACACATACGAGATCGGCCGCAACATCCAGCTCCAATCCATTGTGGGGCTTGACGCCCGTAATGACGATTGGACACTCGCCGATCTGTATGCCGACGCGCCGGGCGAGTCCGCCGACGTGCGTCTTGAAGGCGTGGGTGCCGACCGCGTCATCACCGGCACGATTCCGCCGCACGGCGTGCTCTGGGTGGCCTTGGACCGACGCTGATACCGAACCTGCCTCCGCCAACCAACCTCCTGAACCGACCGCCCGAATCGTATGGAGAAACCTGCCATGAATGCGAACATCGCAAACGAACAATCCCCGGTAGCTGTTCCGCCCGCAAGTTGGCTCCTACGTGCGTTCGCTGGCGTTCTGACCTGTAGGTGGACTGTCTCTGTCTGTTCGTTGTCTTCGCCTTGCTTGCGTTTTGTACGTTTTATCTGTTTCGTGAGTTTCGTGCGTTCTGCGGATTTCACGCGTTTCGCGTAGTGCCGTACGCTGATCACCATTCAGCGTGCGGCACTTTTGCATATCTCACGTGTTGCGGGAGATGCCGATTCCGTCGCACAATACGTAAAATGTGAATGAACCACTCACTATGCTGGGTTGTTTGAGCGTGATATGACATGCGCCACTTTCCCGGGAATGCGTTGCGAATTGGACCTGTTCGGAGGTGTGCAGCGACGCATTCCGGGGAATGTTGCGCTTAGAGAGCCGCGTATCGTTGCTAATGCGGGGAACACGCAGAGTTGCGGGCCGTTGCGATTAGACGCAGGTCGCCTAGACTAGTACGCGTTTGCGAAAGTCGAACGTGCTTCGACCGATGAAGGAGAGCTTCGGTCATGCGGCCAATGACAGGCGCAGTGCGAAGCACGGCTGATCGTGAATCGCGGCGGCAGCGATTGCCGCGTGCGGCGCAGGAGCATGCCGCACCATACCACAAGCAAACAATCCCCAAGAAACGGTGATCTCCTCACATGTACGTCGATCCGGGAATCAATACCAGCGCAAGCAATCTCAAATGGGTGCTGCCATACTGCAAACCAGACCTGCCCCGCGTGGTAGGCGCGCTTCTACTGTTCATCGCAAATAACACGATGGCCCTGACCATTCCGATTCTGTCCGGTATCATCGTGGACCGCGTCATCGTCGGCGGACATGCCGACGAACTGCCACGTCTGTGTGGACTGATGATCCTCATGACCATCATCCGCGTGGGCGCGCGATACGGCTACCAGATGTGGATGGAGCGTTTCGGCCAGAACTCGGTCTACCGCCTCGTCTCCGACGAATACGAGAAGCTGCACGAGCTCGACTTCACGTATTTCAACCACACACGCACCGGCGACATCATGAGCCGCCTGACCTCCGACACCGACGCGATCCGCCACTGCCTGAGTTGGGTGAGCTATCAGATTGCCGACTGCGTGGTCATGTTCGTGGGCGCCCTGTGCGTGATGTTCGCCATCGATTGGCGACTCGCGCTCGTCCTGGCCTGCGTCACGCCGTTCATTTTTGTGCTCACGCGCGGCCTGTCCACGCACGCCCACCCGCTGTTCTTCGCCATCCGCAACTCGCTGGCCTCCCTCAACTCCATGGTCGAAGAGAACATCGAGGGCAACCGTGTGGTCAAGGCATTCGTGCGCGAACCGTACGAGACCGAAAAGTTCGACGAGCACAACGACGATTACATGCAGTGCAACATGGCCTTGGCCTACAACTCGCGCAAGTACATGCCGTGGCTGGACGGCCTCGGCTTCTCGCTGCAGCTCATCACCCTCGGCCTCGGCGGCTTTCTGGTCATCAAGGGCTACATGACCCTCGGCAATCTGGTGAGTTTCAACTCCTTCCTGTGGATGATCGACGGCCCGGTGCGCCAGTCCGGCTGGCTGATCAACGACTGGCAGCGATTCAACGCCAGCTGCATCAAAATCCGCAAGCTGCTCACCGAACAGCCGCGCATCGTGGAGAAGCCCGACGCGGTCGAAGCCGTCAAGCAGGCGGTCACGATCGTCGAGCAAGTCAAGCACGATGATGAGGCTACCGGGGCTACCGGAGCGTCCGTGGCTTCCGGAACATCCGGTGCCCAGCAGTCCACCGAACGCAAGTCCTGCCCGCTGCACATCAAGGGCGACATCCGCTTCGACCACGTCAGCTTCGCCTTCCCGGACGACCCGGAGACCCCGATCCTCAAGGACCTCGACTTCACCGTGCCCGCCGGCTCCAAGCTCGGCATCCTCGGCGAAACCGGCGCGGGCAAGTCCACGCTCGTCAGCCTCATCTCCCGCTTCTACGACCCGACCGTTGGCCATGTGCTCATCGACGGCATCGACGCACGCGACTGGCCGCTGGCCACCTTGCGCTCGCAGGTGTGCATCGTGGCGCAGGATACCTTCCTGTTCTCCGACACCATCGGCGGCAACATCGGTTTTGGTGCCAGCGGTGATAGCGACGACCGATATATCCAGAAAATGGCCCAGATCGCCGGCGCGGACAATTTCATCAGGTCGATGCCACAGGGTTATGACACCGTCGTGGGCGAACGCGGCGTGGGCCTGTCCGGCGGGCAGAAGCAGCGCCTGTCGCTGGCCCGCGCGCTCGCGGACAATCCGTCGATCCTGATTATGGACGATACGACCTCGGCCGTCGATATGGAGACCGAGGCGGAGATCCAGAAGCACCTCAAGGAGATGGACGGCGGCAAGACCATCGTCGCCATCGCCCACCGCATCTCGTCGGTCAAGGATTCCGACCTGATTCTGGTGCTCGAGCACGGACGTATCGTCGAACGCGGCACCCACGCCGAACTCGTGGCCGCACACGGCCGCTACTGGGACATCTACCACAAGCAGCTCGGACTCCAGTCCGGCGTCGCACAAGGTTTTTAGAAGAGGACTTATGGCACAACGCAATACATACCGCGAGGATGAGGAACTCGAGGAGCAGATCAACTTCCGGGACATCCTGCGCGTCGGCAAATATCTCAAACCGTATATGGCACAGGTGGCGCGCATTCTCGTCGTCGTCATCTCGATGAGCTGCATCGTCGTCGCCGTGCCGTACCTGACCAAGATCATGATCGACGAGGCGATCCCGAACAAGGACCTCGGCAAGCTCGGCATCCTCGCCGTGATCCTCGCCGCGCTGATCGTGCTGTACGAGTTCGGGCTGCGCTACCGCACGGTGGCGATCACGCGCGTCGGCCAGCTCATGCTCAAGGACATGCGCCGCGATATCTTCACGCATATCCAGACGCTGCCCTTCAGCTACTTCGATTCGCGCCCGCACGGCAAGATCCTGATCCGCGTGGTCAACTATGTGAACACGCTTTCGGACACGCTGAGCTCCGGTCTGATCAACGTGATCTCCGACGTGTTCACCTTCGTGATCACGCTGATCGTGATGTTCGTGATCGACTGGCAGCTGGCCCTGTGGAGCCTGATCCTGTTCCCGGTGCTCATCATCTGGGTGCGCGTGCTGCAGATCTTCCAGCGGCGCGCCTTCCAGAAGCTCTCCAACAAGCAGAGCAACCTGAACGCCTATATCCACGAGTCGATCGCCGGCGTGAAGACCACGCAGACCTTCGCACAGGAGCAGGCCCAGTTCAGGACCTTCCAGGAACAGCAGGGCGAGGTGCGTTCCGCGTGGATGCACGCCGTGCACATCCAGTTCCTCATGTGGCCGGGCGTGCAGACCATCTCCGTGATGACCATCTCGTTCATCTACTTCGTCGGCGTGATGGGCTTCGGGGGCGTGAACGTGACCACCGGCGTGCTCATCGCGTTCGTCGGCTACGCGAACAACTTCTGGAATCCGGTGATCAACATCGGCAACTTCTACAACCAGCTCATCACCTGCTCGGCGTACCTCGAGCGCATCTTCGAGACGCTCGACGTCACGCCGGAGATCCGCAACAAGCCCGACGCGGCGGACCTGCCGCAGATCCGCGGGCGCGTCGACTTCAACGACGTGGTGTTCCGCTACGAGAAGGACGGCCGCAACATCCTCAACCTCGTGGACTTCCACGTCGAACCGGGGCGCACAATCGCGCTGGTCGGCCCGACGGGCGCCGGCAAGACGACGATCATCAACCTGCTGTCGCGCTTCTACGACGTGTCCGAGGGCTCGGTGACGATCGACGGCTACGACGTGCGCGACGTGACGCTCGCATCGCTGCGCCGGCAGATGGGCGTGATGCTGCAGGACACCTTCATCTTCTCCGGCAACGTGCGCGAGAACATCCGCTACGGCAAGCTCGACGCCACCGACGAGGAAATCGAGGCGGCGGCGAAGGCCGTGCACGCGCACGAGTTCATCATGGAACTGCCCGACGGGTACGACACGGTGGTGGAGGAGCGCGGATCGACCCTGTCGGCCGGCCAGCGCCAGCTCATCGCCTTCGCGCGCGTGCTGCTCGCCGACCCGCGTATCCTGATCCTGGACGAGGCGACGAGCAACATCGACACGCGCACCGAGGAGGCGCTGCAGGCCGGCCTGCAGCATCTGCTCAAGGGGCGCACGAGCTTCATCATCGCGCACCGCCTGTCGACGATCGAGAACGCGGACGAGATCTTCTACATCGATCACGGCCAGATCGTCGAGCACGGCTCGCACGCGCAGCTGCTCGCCGCCAAGGGCGCGTACTACCGCCTCTACGAATCCCAGTACGCGATGATTCGCGTGGCCAGTGGAGCGCCGGAAGAGTGACGAGATGTTGCGCACAAGGATGCGTTTAGCGGCGTTTCACGTAGCGGGTGCTGCGGCCAGCACCGATTTTGATGATCGTACCGGAGTCCAACAGTGATTTCAGCGTGCGCTCAATGGTGGTGATGCTGGTATCGGGCATGCGAGCGAGAATATCGGCCTTGGAGAGTGGAACTAGGGATTGATCAAGCAGTGCTTCAATCCGCGTTCCCTTGGTGGCTACTCGCGGTGCTCCCTGCGCTCTGCCGCCTGCCGTGAGATTGATGCGTTCGTCGAATTCCTTGCACGCGGACAGTATGATGCCAAGCAGGTAGTTCGTGAATGGCGCATAATCATTGGCGTTGTCGTCCCAGCCTTGGGTGCTTGCGGCCAGCGCCTCATAATAAGTGCTTTTACTTTGCTCGATAAGGTGTTCGATACTGATGTATTTGCCGACCATATAGCCATTGCGGCACAGCATCAGGAGCGTGAGTAGCCGACTCATACGGCCATTGCCGTCATTGAACGGATGTATGCAGATGAAATCGAGAATGAACATGGCGATGGCAAGCAATGGATCGGTATGTCCATCTCGGATTGCTTGCGTGTAGGCGGAACACGCGCGTTCGATCAGTTCCGGTGTGACAAGTGCGGACGGCGGGGCGAATCGCACGGTGCTGGTCCCGTGTGCATCTCGTTCGATGATGACGTTGTCACTGTCCTTGAAATGCCCCGCAAAGGTCAGTGGTGTGTGTCGGAAGAGGTCGCGGTGCAGTTGAAGAATGACGTTCGGGGTAATCGGAATATAGTCGTGGCTTTCGTGAATAACCGATAGCGCGTCACGGTAACCGGCAATTTCTTCTTCATTGCGATTGCGCGGTGTGACTTTCTCCGAGACGAGATCGTTGAGCCTGCTATCGCTGGTAGAAATACCTTCGATGCGGTTTGAGGCATCTGTGCTTTGGATGCGCGCGACGGCAACCAGCGTCCCCAATATATCCGGTCTGATCGTTGTCTGTATGCTTTGACGCCCTTTTGCCTCGTGAATAGCGGCAAGCAAACTCGTGGTGTGCGGGGTGAGCAACGTCTTACCTGATTCGATGTAGTCGAATGATCTCATACTGCCTCATTTTCTGCATCATACGAACTTTTCTGCATCATATTTTATCAAAATGAGGCAGAAAATGGGCTGATGAGGCAGAAAAGGCGGCAGGATGGCGGCCGTCTCGCTTGCCGGTTGCGTTACTTTCCCGGGAATGTTGCGCTCGTGGCAAGAAACGGCAAGTTCAGGCGGACGCGACCGACGATACCCGTCGTGTAGTCGAACGTCTTACCGGACTGCCTTACGAGCGTTGCTGGCGGTAGCCTACACTGAGAAACAGCCTACACTGAGAAACCATGAGCAAGCACCACCATCGCGACCGTAGCTGGGCCCCGGCACCTGAAGCATTGCCGGACGACGCCCAGACCATCGACAACCACACTCACGTGGCCTCCGTAATCCCTTTCGCGCGCGCTATGAGCCATGAGGCGCAGGAGAAGGGACAGCCCGAAGTCCCGGTGTACGACGTCGACCAATTGCTGGCGCAGGCGCAATCTGTCGGCATTGGGGGTATTATCGACTGCGGTTGCGAGCTGCCGCACCTGATGACCGCCATCCAGATGGCCCTTGATCATCCAGGTAATGTGCACGCGGCGCTCGCAATACACCCCAATGAGTCCGTGCTCCACGGGCATCGCGGTGTGCCGGGGCCGGATGGTCTGCCCCTCAAATACAAGCCTTACCATGACACGTCTTTCGAGGACGCGCTCGCCGAAGTACATCGCCTCGCCACCACATACCCCGAGCAAGTGGTGGCTATCGGCGAGACCGGCATGGACCTCTTCCGCACCGGCGAAGGTGCCAAGGAACTGCAGCGCGAGGCTTTCCGCGCGCATATTGCCCTGGCCAAGGAACTGGGCCTGCCCATGCAGATTCACGACCGCGACTCCCATCGCGAGGTCATCGAAACCCTGCTGGCCGACGGCGCGCCCGAACGCACCGTATTCCACTCGTATTCCGGCGACCGTGAGATGGCCGAGATCGCGCGCGAACATGGCTGGTATCTGAGCTTCTCCGGCACCGTGAGCTACAAAGGCAATGACGGTATCCGCGAATCGCTACGGATTGTGGGGCTGGGCCATGCGATGGTCGAAACCGACGCGCCGTATCTGACGCCCATGCCGTACCGTGGCCGCACCAACGCGCCGTACATGATTCCCTACACTCTGCGCGCCATGGCCGACACGCTCGACTTGCCCATCGCGGATGTGGCGCGCGGCACCCGCGATACCGCCCGCGCCGTATACGGACTGTGAGGGCCGGGTGTGCGGCCGTCGCGGCGCGTGTAGAGACGATGTGTTGACTTGTAAAATTTGTCAGAATTGTGAACGAGGTCTATCATGATGTGTTTGACATAAGCGAGGGGGATGATCTCCACCTCAATGGAGGACTGAACGTATGGCTGAGTCGAACCAAAGGACCGCACGCGCCCAAAAAGCCTTAAAGGCCCAGAAAGCCCAGTCTGGCGCCGCCAAAGCCAAGGCCCGACAGGAAGAAGAAGCACTGCTGAGGGCCGACACCTTTACCAACGCTCCCAAGGTGTCCCGCCGCACTCTCACCAAGGAGGAGCGCGAGGCGCTCGCCAAGCAGAGGGAAGCTGAAACCAAAGAAGCCGAGAAAATCGCCAGCGCATGGTCGAAAGGCGGCCTCGGTCGATGGTGGGCCCGCCTGCAATCCAGCCCAGACAAGGTCACCTGGGGCATGGCAATCGTGGCGCTCGGCGTGGTGTACGGCGACATCGGCACCTCGCCCTTGTACACCGCGCAGACCTTCCTTGCCGGTCAGGGAGGGCTTGGCGGCGTAGACCGAGAGGCCGTGCTCGGCATGCTGTCGCTGGTCTTCTGGTCGATTACGCTGATCACTACCGTCAAATATGTGCTCATCGCCATGCGCATCGACAACAATGGCGAAGGCGGCATCTTCGCACTGTACTCGTTGATTCGCAAGTACGGCGCATGGCTCGCGATTCCCGCCATGCTCGGCGGCGCGGCATTCCTCGCGGATTCGGTACTTACCCCGGCGGTTTCCATCAGTTCCGCAGTCGAAGGCTTGCAGACCCTGCCGCCATTGGAAGGGTTGTTCGACGAAAACCCAAGCCTGACCCTGATGATCACCGTCGTGATCATCGTGATTCTCTTCTCCGTGCAGTCGCGCGGCACCGAAAGCATCGGCAAAGTATTCGGCTCGATGGTGCTGGTCTGGTTCGGCTTCCTCGCCATCGTGGGCGTCACGAATCTCTCTAACGACTGGTCTGTGTTTGAGGCCCTGAACCCGGTGTACGGCATCAAATTCCTGTTCAGCCCGCACAATGCTGCCGGCATCGCCCTTATGGGCACCGTGTTCCTCTCGACCACCGGTGCCGAGGCGCTGTACTCCGACATGGGCCACGTGGGGCGCGGCAACATCTACTTCACCTGGCCATTCATCAAGGTTGCGCTGGTGCTCAACTACTTCGGCCAAGGCGCGTGGATGCTGGCCAATAGCGATAACCCGCAATACACTGCGACGGAGTCACTCAACCCGTTCTTCCAGATGATGTCTCCGAACGTACGTTATCTGGCCGTGATTCTGTCTGTTTCGGCCGGCGTGATCGCTTCCCAGGCCCTGATTACCGGCGCGTTCACCATGGTCTCCGAAGCCACCCGCCTCAATTGGATGCCTCATCTGCAGGTGCGGTACCCGGCCCGCACGCGTGGCCAGCTGTACATTCCGGTGGTCAACGGCGTGCTGTGCGTCTCCACGCTGGCCGTACTCGCCATCTTCAAGGATTCGGAACACATCTCTGCCGCATATGGACTGGCGTTGACCATTACGATGATCACCACCACCGTGTTGCTCGGCGTCCACCTATGGCATTCCGGCAAGCGGGTCGGTGCCATCGTGTTCACCGTGCTGTTCTTGGCGATTCAGGCTATGTTCTTCATCGCGTCTATGGCCAAATTCCTGCATGGTGGTTGGTTCACCATGTTGCTGACCGCCGCGATTCTGTTCGTCATGTACACGTGGAATGAGGGCACCAAGCTCGAACGTGCGCAACGCCGTCACATGCGGCCCAACGACTTCCTACCCGCGCTCGACAAGCTGCACAGTGATTTCCGCATCCCGTATTTTGCGGACAACATCGTGTACCTGACCTCCGACTCGGAAACCAAGCGACTCGACACGGACATCTTCTTCTCCATCTTCGCCGACCACCCCAAGCGCGCCCGTGCTTGGTGGGCAGTCAGCGTGGAAACCACCGACGAGCCGTTCACCCGTGAATACTCGGTGGAGGACTTCGGCACGAATTACATCTACCGCGTGCGCTTCCGTCTGGGATTCAAGGTTTCGCAGTCCATCCCGGCGTACATCCACCAGATCATGCACGACCTGTCCAAAACCGGCGAACTGCCCAAGCAGAAGTCGATTTACCCCAAGGTCGACGCCGATCCGGACATCGGCACCATCCGTTACGTGCTGATTCACAAGGCCCTGATGCCGGAATCCAAGGTTTCTGCACGCGGTGCCCTGTCGTTGCAAGCCAAGTACGCAATCCGCCACATGGCCGGCTCGCCGGTTAAGTGGTTCGGTCTGGCACCTTACAACCCGTTGGTCGAGGTGCAGCCGCTGTTCGTCTCCACCCGCCGCCCACCGCGTCTGAAGCGCACCGATACGGCCAAGACCATCCCGACGCCCACGCCGACTCGTGCAGTGGCCGACCCGGCCGCCGTCCCTGACCCGATGGACACCACGTCCGGGCTTGGGCGATTGGTACAGGAGCTCGATGCCGCCGTGTCGGCCGAGGCGCGGAAGACCGCTGAGGCCGCTGCCGCCGATGCGCCCGCTGAGCAGGGCGATAAGGGCGATAAGGGCAAGGCCGAGAACGGCAAACCCGCCGCCAAGCCTCAGCGCTCCGCCAAACAGAAGCGATAACATACCAGTTTGCAGCGGCGCTGATGCGCTCTATAAAGAATGCCTATAACGGTCGCCGCACGTCGCCACACGGTTTCGGTAAGTTGAAATACCATGTGCAGATTACTGGGATACGCGACGGCAGGCTTCAACCTGAGTCTCAACGCTGTGTTGGGGCAAGACAATGTCGAGGATTTCCGTGAACTGTCTGAAATCCACAATGATGGCTGGGGTGTAGCCCAGCTTTCCGATCCTGCCGAAGCACCGCACGTGCGTGACGGTGGCGCACCCACCCCGGAAACCGGCACCCGAATCTACAAGTCGACCATCGCGGCCCGTCATGACAGCACGTTTGAGGCGCTGGCCGACGAACCGTCTCGCGGTGCCATCTGGCACCTGCGCTTGGCAAGTTCCAGTCTGCCGCTCATCATGGAGAACCAGCACCCGTTCTATGCGAACGGCCTGAGCTTCATCCACAACGGCGATATCTCGGACGCCAATGGCCGCAACATCGTCACCAATCGCTCATACCCGGTGAACCACAGCGTGTTCCTCTCCACCGGCGGCCGTTCCGACTCCGCCATCTTCTTCGCGGTGATTCTGGAATACATCGGCTTCGGCTTCTCGCTCGACGAGGCCGTGGCCCAGGCCGTGCGCGAACTGCGCCAAGCCTACCCGAAGTCCAGCTACAACTGCATGATTCAGTCCGAGGACCAGCTCATCGCCCTGTGCGCCGCCGGTCGTGAGAAGACCAGCCCGCGCATCGTGGAAATCTACGATGAGTACGGCCGTGGCGAGCAGGCCGCCGACTACCGTGTGATGCGCTACCGTGAGCTGCGCGACGACAACGGCGACTCCGCCGGTGTGGTGGTCTCCTCTTCCGGCTACGAGCAGGAAGGCTGGAACGTGCTGGAGAACGACCAGATGATCATCGTCTCCAACCGCAACGGCACCTACCGTCTCCGTTCCATCTGAAATACCTTCATAAGCCCCCCTCTGACGAGGGGGCTGTCAGCCGACAGGCTGACTTGGGGGGAGACCCCTAGAGCCTCAAATCATCCGCATCCCATACTTCTCCGCCAACGCCGGAATATCCGGCACGCCATACTTGGCTACCAGATCCAGCCATCGCTGTTTGTTCTCTCCGCCAAATCGCTCGGCTCGGGCCGTATACGCCTCGACCTGCAGGAACTTCGGCGGCACTGACTTGCTATGGAACTTGTCGGCGTACATCACCACTTCCTGCTCGAGATTCATCGGCACATAGTCGGCTGGTGGCAACGGCAGCTCCTGGCGCACCACATCCTCGCGCGTAAGTCCCACGCCGGTATGGTTGCGGCAGAACTGGGCGATGGACTCGTCCACGCCCTCGTCGAGCAGATACTCGTAGCCCTTAAGACCGTGCAGAATGTAGCGTTTCTTGCTGAATTTGAGCGGTTCGCCGTCAGAGCCGTCATGCTTGAACACGCGGTAGGTGCCGATGTCATGCAGCAGTCCGCCGATGAGTACCAAATGCTCGTCGAGCAGACGCGGCGGCACATGGCCGCCGGTGACGCCTGCGGTGGGCGGTACCTCCGCGTCCTTCGGTAATGTGCAGCGGCGCGTGAACAGCGCGTTCTGCCGGCGCACGATCTGGCAGCCGATGGTCGCTACAATCACGCAATGCGTGTGCACCAGCTCGTACGCCGCCTTGGACGGCGCGATTTTGCGGTGCAATTCGTCGATCTGCTCCAGTGTGGGAATATATCCGGTCATGATTATCAGGTTTCGCCTCGTACGGTCAGATTTATCCTCAGATTAGCGCGGCAATGAGCCGCGGCATTGAAAAACCCCTGTGATTCGGCAATACGAATCACAGGGGGCTCTATGGTCTGAACATCAGATTTCGAAGAGTGTGTCGGCTGCTTCGGCGATTTCGCGCGACGCAGTGAGCACGATAACGCAGTGCTTCGGGTCACCGGTGTGCGCCAGCTTGGCCAGCGCGGCGAACACGGTCACCTCGTCATCCGCGTTCAGCCCTCGTGTCGGCTCGTCGAGGATCAGCACTTCGGCTTCGGTGCTGATTGCACGGGCGATGGCCACCAAACGCTGCTGTACCAAAGGCAATGTGCCGACGGCCACGCCGCTGGTGGCCTCAGAGAAGCCGACCTTGGCCAGCAGTTCGCGGGCGATCACCGGCTTGGGCTTCAGGAAGTTGCGGTTGGACGCATTCATGGCGTACAGCACGTTTTGTTCGGCGTCGAGCTTCGGCTGCACGGCGTGCAGCTGCGGTACGATGCCCAGACGGTGGCCGCGCAGTTCCACGGGCTCGAGCTCAACAATGTTGGCGCTCTTGTTCATCACCGTGCCAGACGCCGGCGTGGTCAAACCGCTCATCACGCCCATCAGCGCGCGACGTTTGGCGTCGGCGGTGATGCCCGAATCGGGGTCGTCGCTGATCAGCAGCGCGTATGCGTGTCCGGAGTAGCAGAAGAAATTCGCGCCATCGAGGATGTTGACCTTGCCCTTGGGGCCGGCGACCGTCACCTTGTTCAGGGCGAAGGTCGGGTAGGTCTTGAGCAGAATGTCGTCGGAACCGCCGCCCACCAACACGCGATCGATACGCGAGGCCAGCGTCATGGTGGGTTCGGACGCTTTGCCCTGAGGCTCCGCATGCTCGGCCAATGCGTCTTTGTGATCGGTTTTGGCCAGTCGGAGTGTTTCGTTGACGCGGGCGGCATTGCGCTCGGTCACTTCGGCGGATGCGTTGACCGAAGCGATGGCGTCTGCTTCGGCCTCGCTGGTCTCGTCGGTTTCTCCGGTTTCGGCAGATGCCAGTGCGCTGTAAATACCATCGTCAACAGTGCCTTCGTCATCAACGTCATCGAAGGTCACGCTGAACTGCATGGAGTCAGCTGGAACGGATTCAATGGTGTCGTTCGTCTCAGTCTCAGAAGTCACTTCGTCAGCCGTTGCGTCAGTGGTCTTCTCGAGTTCCTGATCGTTGTTCCTGTCGCTCATGCCTGTGCCTCCGCATCGTCGGTTGTGGTGGTCGTCTTGTTGGTCTCGCTCACGGTGCCCCAGTCGCCATCGGCGGCAAACAGCTTGTTCGCGCTGAAGAACGCAAGGCGCAGGGCGGCAAGAATCGCCAGGATCAGGATTGAACCCAGTCCATACCAGACCATGGTCCAAATCAGACCCGATGTCACCGGGGTGGCATGGCCGGATGCCAGGGCAGATCCGATCGGATTGGCGGCGAACGCGCCTCCGACCAGACCAATCACGTAGAAGGGCAGGGTGACGATGAACACTTCCAGCATGAACTGCCATCCCAAACGCCCGCGAGTGACGCCGGACACCAGTGCCATGCCGATCTCGTCGTCACGCTTGGGCGCCCACACGCCCGACAGCACGAGGATGAGCAACAGCACGCCGCCCACGGCAACCAACACAATGGTGCCGGTCTTCGCGCGCGAGGATAGCGTATCCAGCGGCTCCAGAGAAGCGTTGTAGGATTCCAGCGAAGGGGAAGAGAACTCGTAACCCTTGGCGGGCAGCTTGGATTTCTTGAGGGTGGACACCAAGGACTTGTATGTAGCGGAATCACCGGCGTCGAACACCACGTCCAGATCCGGCACTGCCCAGCCGGAGACGGTCTTGTCGGTGGACTGTGGGTCGAGTCCGGCCTTGGCGAAGGTCTGATAGTTGGTGAAGATCGCGTTCTCGCGGTTGCGGGCGGCCGTCACCGGATTGGCGACGGCGGATTCGGATGTGTACTTGTAGATGCCGCGCACCTTGAGTTTGGCCGTGGTCTTGGCGTCCGAGGCGGCCGCCACCTTGAGCGTATCGCCCACCTTCAGGTTGTTGGCGGAGGCAAACGCTTCAGAGACCAGTGCGCCGGTGGTGTTCGGGTTGGAGGACTGGTTGTTGTAGCTCAGGTCCTTGCCGTCCACGATTTCGAAGGTGCCGAGGTCGCTGGCCTTGGCGGAATCCTTGGTCCAGAAGGCTCGCCAAATGAGCTGGCCGCCGGTCTCGTCATCGGAGGCCGAGCCCAGCGATCCGCCGTCCAGGGCCTTCAAATCACCGCTCACGCGGGCCGGCACGGTTTCGGTAACCGTGAAGTTCAACGAGTTGGTGGCCGACTGGACGAGCGTGGCGTATTCGGTGTATGAGGTCCACGTCATGTAATGCTTGGTGGAAGCCGAGTCCGTAGCGGAGACCTTCTTCCACGTAGCCGCAGTCGGGCGAATGGCCAACGTGGCCTTCTGCTGATCGTACGCGGTGGTGTGTGCGTTGGTATCTTCTTGAATGATGGCCAGTCCGGCGACTGTGCCGAAGGTGACCGCCAAGGTGATGAACGCGGTCAGGGCCGTACGTCCTTTAGAACGTGTCAGGGCCCGCCAGGCGTTGCTGAGGACGAACATGTAATTACCTCTCCCGTTCTCCTAAGCCGAACAGATCAATACGGCTTTAACTATTGTTGCGTTTAGTGACCGTTTTCTTGCGCAATACTGTTATACCCCTCAATGAAGTCTGAGAACATTCTGACAGCGATGTGGTGGTCATGAGGGGATTTGCACCCGGTATGGGATAAACCCTCGGTCTATTTCGGTGGCATCGGTACACTGGCATGAGATATGCGTGGCGTCACGTGTGCTCCGGCATGTCTGCGATTCCGGATTCGCCCGGAGTCCGGCATCCGGAAGCGTGGCCTTGCGCCGTTGGATAAGAGTATGAGCTGAGCAGATTTTCGGGTAGGATAAGTATGCGATTCACTTCAGGGCATTCGAGCCATAAGGCTGTGGGGCGTAGGAGAAGCCGCCATGCCGGTAACGGGAAATCCAATCGCTCCGCATCTACGAATAGCGCTGCAAATCAGCAGACGGGTCCCGTAAACCTGAAGACTCCCCAGCACGTGGGTGGCAACGGCCGTTCGCTGGTCAGCCGTACACCGATATGGGCGCGAGTGGTGGTTGTACTGCTGCTGACGTTGCTGGCCAGCGTCACCTGTGTGGGCACGCTCTACGCGGCATCCGTCTCGAGAATGGCCGCGGATGCGCAGCGTGTGCTGACATCCGCCGAAAGTCTGGCCAATTCGGCACTTGGCTGTGGCAGCGATAAGAGTCTGTCGGACATCTCCCAAGAGCTGGTCAATGCCACCAATGATCTCAATGCGGAGCTGAACGGCCCACAGTGGGACTTCTTCCGCGACCATTCGCGATTCGGAAGCGACATCACCGCCGCCCGCGAAATGCTGGCTTCCGTGGATACGCTGGTCAACGGTCCGTTCACTGATCTGCTGAACCTGTCCAAACGATTGCAGGGCTTCTCCCTGAAGAATGGCTCGGTGGACGTCAGCGCCCTGATGGATATGCCGGATATCGTCAAGCAGGCGCATAAGGATATCTCGCAGCAGCTCACCAAGCTCAACAAGGTGCCGACTCCGAGCGTCGCCAAGGTGGCCACCGTGCTCGAAACCGAAAAGGCTGCGCTCAAGACCGTGGATTCGATGCTCGGCGAATACGATGGCCTCATTAACTTGCTACCGCAACTGCTTGGCGAGGACGGCAAGCGCACGTATTTGGTGATGGTGCAGAACCCGGCCGAGCTACGTTCGGCGGGCGGCATGGTAGGCACCATCGCCGCAATCACGGCAGATAAGGGCACGATTACCATCGGTGATTTCGCCACCACTTCTGGTTGGGACATTCCTGAGGAGCCAATGGATGATACGGTGCTGAAGGAGCGCCAGGTATTTGGTGGCACTTTTGACCAGTACCCGGCCACCACGACCATCGACCCCGAATTCCAGCGTGTGGCACAGATGAACAAATACATGTGGCTGTATCAGAAAGGCAACGAAGACGAGAACGTAGCGGGTGTATTGTCACTCGATCCCGTATTTCTCCAGGCATTGCTGGGAGCCACAGGCGAGGTCAAGCTTTCGGACGGCCGAGTGCTGGATAGCACCACCACGGTGCCGTTCTTCGCTTCAGACCTGTACACGGATTACCCGGACTTCGAGCAGCAGAACAACTTCGTTTCCGAAGCGGCTCAAGCAATTATGAACCATGTGCTTGGCAACGCGAATGCCTCTACCGCATCCCCGCTGTTGAAGGCAATTAGAGATACCAGCGCTAGCGGTCATTTCAAGCTATGGATGGCTGATCCGGATGAGCAGGAGGCGCTGATTGCCACCGGACTTATCGACGATAAGGCCAGTGGCGAGTTGTCTGCTGACAGTCAGGTGCCCGAAGCCGGCATCTATCTTTCGGAGCTGCAGCAAGGCAAGCAGGATTGGTATCTGAAGACCTCCACCACGGTCACAAAAACCTGCGGCGACGCCTCGGCCAGCCAGAACGCCCTGTATTCTGGCGTGCTGGATAAGCGCATCACGACAGCCGTGCGTAACACGCATCTGGGTCAGTTTACGGAAGATCAGCTCGGTGACGAATACACGGTCACCTTCACCATGAAGAACACGCTGACTAAGGCTAAGGCCGAATCGTTGCCTGATTTCGTTAATGGCGGCTCGGAGAATCCAGTGCTCGGCGGCATGTTGTACCGCGTGGTGCTTACCGCTCCGTACGGTGGCGAGATCACCGCTGTGCAGGCTGATATTGATTCATGGGGTACCAACACCGCGAGCCTGTATGACCGTCAGTACATTATGTTCAACCAGCAGTGGATCGAGCCCGGAAAAGAATTGACGATTGCTTATACCGTTCGGGTCAGCAGCGATGCCGCACATCCACTGAACGTGGTAACCACGCCGGTGGTGAATGCGGATGGCGTCGAGACGGGCTCCAACGGTAATGTGACCGATGAGTGCACGGCGGATACGAACGGCGCCGATGGTGCGAACGACGCCGATGGTGCGAACGACGCCGATGGTGCGAACGGTGCCGATGGTGCGAACGGCGGCGCGGACGGCGGCAAGAACGACGCGCATAAGGACGCGTCCTCCGATCCTTCGGCCGGCCTGGACGCCTTGGACAAGTTGAAGAGCCAGATCAGCTGCCCGGTCGATCTGAAGTCCCTGGCGGGATCCATGTGATGACCATGCCCGATTCCGTTTCCGGCGTCGCCGGCAAGCTGCGCGACGTGAACTACGATCTGCTGCGCGTGGTGGCGATGTGTCTGGTCATCGGCGTCCACGTGATCAACAACTACATGCCCGTCAAGATGACCCTCGCCGGCAGCGCGGAAGTGACGCGATCCGTGCTGTTCGCGCTGTTCATGGTCTGCAATCCGCTGTTCATTATGGTATCGGGCCGGTTCAACCTGACATTCGATGCCGACCGGCCGGTGAGCACCCACTCAGCGGGCCGTCTGCCGGGCTCTGGCTCTGATGCCCGGGCAGGCGGCGGTGCGGGCCAAGCCGATCCCAGCAGCCTCGCGCCGTACGCGCGCTACTACTACAAACGCTTTGTCTCGCTGATTGTGCCGTATCTGCTGTATGCGGGTGGCATGGGATTCGTCGCCTACCTGGTGATTGATCATCGTTCGGTTGGCGGCGCTGTGTCTGGAACGTTGTTCGATCTGTTCTCCGGGTATGACGATTCCGTCTATTGGTTCGTGTTCATGCTTGCCGGTTTCGTGCTGGCAACGCCGTTCCTGGCCGCGATGATGCGTACGATAGGCCGATCGGGCGCCTGGTTGCTGGTCGGGCTGGCCGCCGCCGTGGCCGCTGCCGAACAAATCTGTAATCTTGCCGGATATCCGCTGGTGTTCTTGCAGTCATTCCCATGGCGTGGACTGCTGGTTTACTATCTGCTGGGCTTTGTGCTGGAATACTACCCACCTTCCGCACGCGCACGGTATGGTTTGTATGCGTTGGCACCATTCGCCTTGGCCTGGACCGTCGCCACGCCGCATCTGTTCACCGGTCAGCAGGTTCAGGTCGGCCGCACGCTTACGGTTGCCTTTGCGATAGTGGTGATGACGGTGTTCCTGTTTTTCCGCTACGACGTGCACATTACGTCAGCACGGTTGCGTAAGGCGATTATTTGGCTTGCCGGATATTCCTACACGATTTACTTGGTGCACTCGCCGCTGTCCAAGGTGCTGATTGGCCCGAGGATGCCCACGCCGACGAACGGATGGTCGTATGCGGGTATCAGTGTGCTGATGTTTGGCGCTACGTTGCTGGCGGCGCTGGTATTCGCGGTGATAGCCGATACCGTGGTGCTTAAGCCCGTGCAGCGTCTGCTGCGGAAGGTACGGCTGTAGATTCGGATACGGCGCTATGCCACGGTATCAAAGCCAGGAATCCCAGCAGCAGAAGCGGGGTGAACGTGAATTTCGACATGCCAAGGCCGGCATCAAACGGTTCAGCCGCTTCCACGCAGCGCTCGCCGCCACTCGTGAGAACACGGTCGAAGGAGTAGAAACAGCATCAGAGGCATCGGAAGCATCAGACATATGTCCCACTATATATATGAGGTGTTGGTGGTGATTGAGCGATATTTGAAGGCAGTTCTGGAAGGGTCCTAGACGTATGATTTGGAGAACGGTTCCACCATTAATGGTGCCAACGTTCAGCTCTATTCCAGCAACGGTACTAATGCCCGGCGTTGGATGTTGCGTAAGTAGGTTTGATGAGCATGACTTCATCTGATGAGAAGCCTTGAACCCGTGTCCACATTTATGATGGAGGGCGAATAACATCAACGATTTTTAGCACGGCTTTGTCTCCGTCATTTAATTTCTTGGCGCTATCGATGCCGCTCGCACGTCCACACATGAAAAGAGCCATGTCAATCATCTGTAGCCCGTACAGCATGCGCGAATCCTCCCACTGGAAAGGCATTTTGATGCGTGCCAAATCAGAGGGGAAATATCCTTGCTTATCCAAGGTATGAGAGATTTGTGGTACCTGTGGCTGGAAAAGGATAATGAGGGACTCCGAAAGGATGCTTAATGGTAGGGGAGGGAGAACGGTATATCGATTCAATCGGCTTGTCGTATGTGGACGGATACCGATTATGCGCTTGAGGTTGGTGCGCGTATTGAGTGTGTGGTCGAACCAGCTGAAGATGAGTGGGGGGTGTCATTGTTGACGTTCAAGAAAGCATGGCAGATACCAGGTAAATGATTTGCCCACCTTCATATTTTGCGGTTTGGGCTGACACTAAAAGATGGGGTGCGACTCACGGTTGCGCCCCATCTTTTAGTACGTCGCTGTCAGTGCCTCTTGTTGTATGCGATTTTGTTGGTGTCAATGACGAAGGTCTTGCGGTCATTCTTGGCCATGACATCCAGGATAATACCGGCGATGATGAACAGAAGCCCCGTGATGACCAGCATCACCGCGCCGATCAGCGTGGGGAAGTGCGTGACCACGCCGGTTTTGGCGAATTCGAAGGTAACTGTGCCGCACAGCACGATGCCGACGATGCCAATGATCAGGCCCAACCCTCCGAAGAAGGGAAGGGGCTTGTATTCGCGGATCATGCGGAAGATGGTGCTCATGACCTTGATGCCGTCACCTACGGTGTCCAGCTTGGACACTGAGCCTTCGGGGCGGTCACGGTACTGGATTGGCATCTCGTAGAGTCGCAGGTTGTTGTTCAGCGAGTGGATGGTCATCTCGGTCTCGACCTCGAAGCCGCGCGAGAGCACGGGGTAGGTTTTGACGAAGGTGAAGCTGAACGCGCGGTATCCGGTCATGATGTCGGTGACGTGCGCGCGGAACAGGTGGTTGATGGAGCCGCGCACAAGTCGGTTGCCGAAGTTGTGGAACGGGCGCTTGTTCTCTTGGAAATAAGTGGATGAGAGGCGGTCGCCGATCACCATGTCATAGCCTTCGAGCACCTTGGCGACTATGTCGGGCGCGGCGGCGATTTCGGCCGTGCGGTCGGTGGAGTTGTTGTCGTACACGTAGATGGCCGCGTCGGGCAGCGCCGCACGGAAGTCGCGCACCACCTTGCCGATGGTCACCTCTTCGTTATAACAAGGCAGGAGAACGGCGACGGTCTCATTTTCGCCTCAAGCAGGGGGCATTGCTATACGCGTTGACTCGTATGATGAGGACAAAATAGATACAATCCAAGCACTGTAGGAGGGGCCGTCACGCTGGCCGCCGGTCCCTCCTACAGCGTGGTTTCGATGCGGTAACGGGGGCGATGTTTGGATTCCATATAAATCTTGCCGACGTATTCGCCGACGATGCCGAGGGAGAGCATGATGAGTCCGCCGATGAGCCAGATGGAGATCATCATGGACCCCCAGCCGGCGATGGCGTGGCCGAACCCGAGCGAGACGAGCACGTACACGAACATGCCAATCGCTACCAGGATAGACAGCAGTCCGGCGCCGGTGACGAAGCTCAGCGGCTTCGTGGAGAACGAGGTGATGCCCTGAATCGCGAAGGCGATCATCTTCTTCAACGGGTATTTGGATTCGCCCGCTTCGCGTTCGCCGCGCTCGTAGTAGACTTTGCTGGTCTGGTAGCCGAGTGTGGGCACGATGCCACGCAGGAACAGGTTGACTTCGTGGTATTCGCTGAGCGCGTCGAGCGTCTCGCGGCTCATGAGACGGTAATCGGCGTGATCGGGTACCGTCTCGGCACCCATCCACTCGAACACCTTGTAGAAGGCTTCGGCGGTGGTGCGCTTGAACCATGTGTCCTTCTTGCGTGCGGAACGCACTCCGTAGACAATCTCGTTGCCGTTGCAGAATCCGTCGATGAACTCGTCGACCGCGTTCACATCGTCCTGCAGGTCGGCGTCCATGGAGATGGCGGCGTCACAGCCGTAGGCGCGCGCGGTCATGAGCCCGGCGAGGAGCGCGTTCTGATGGCCACGGTTGTGGGAGAGCTTTACGCCGCCGAACAAGTGTGCGTCGCGTTCGTGCAGATTGCGGATGATGCTCCAGGTGTCGTCTTTGGAACCGTCGTCGACGAACAGGATGCGGCTTTGTTTGCTGATCCGTCCGGTTTCGGTAAGATGTGCGACTTTGGTGGCCAGCACGTCGGCCGTGTGCACGAGCCCTTCCGCCTCGTTGTAGCAGGGAAGCACAAAATACACGACCGGCTGGTCGCGGCGGTCGGCGCGCTCGCCGGAACCATCGCCACCGGCGCTCGTGATGCCCGCTTTCTGCGTGTTTGTCTCGAAGATCATCTTCCCATCCTCATACTCAGTTCGAAGCCGTCTCATCCCGGTTCCGGCCCATGCTCATGTGCTATAGATAGTTTAGCTGTTTGCGTAATGTCGTGCGTGATTTTCTCGGTTCGGTCAATTTCGATATTTACATGTTGATGCTTGCGTTCAGGTTCCTGTTGCTGTTCGGCATGCGTATTCGTGTCGCTTGTCATAAACCGGTTCTTGATGTCATGAGCTTATCATGATGCAATCATGATAAGCTCATGACAGAGTATTTATCTTCACGTTATCATGAGATTTCAGACGTGGGTTTGGGGTCGATTGGAGGCGACTGCTTGGATCCATGTGGTCGCAACAAGTAAGACAAATAAGCTGATCAAGGGGGATGATGATGTGGACGAATGACGATATCGCCGAGGTGCTGGAACATCTACGTGTCCAAGGCAACGATGACGCCCGTTTCGAGGCGAAATCCTGTGCGCGGACCATCGGCACCAGCGTGTGGGAGAGTGTGAGCGCGTTCGCCAACACCAAGGGCGGCGTGCTGTTGTTGGGAATCAGCGAGGACGGGGATTTCTCGCCTGTTCCGGGATTCGACGCCAACCATATTGCATCGCAGTTCATGGATGGTATGGGAGATGGCAATCCGCAAGGAGCACGGTTGACGAATCCTCCGGAGTATGACGTTTCCCGATGCGAGCAGAACGGCTTGTCGTTCCTGGTCATCGACATCCATGAAAACGGCATTCAGCACAAACCCTGCTATCTTACGGCGAGAGGGCCGCAAACCGGTGGGTACCGCCGTATGGACGACAAGGATTTGAGATTGTCGCCAACCGAAGTGTTCGAAATGACCCATGCCCTGACGCCCAGTTCCGCGGATCGTATGGTTGTCCCTGAAGCCGACGTCTCCGATCTGAATGCCGAGGCGGTGGACAGGGTGCTTGCCGAGCATCGTAATTCCAAGGCGTTGCGCGGGACTGATACTCGTCTTGAGCGCATGACCAGATTGAATATGGTGAACAAGGTTGGAGAGGTGCGTCTTGCGGGACTGTTGGCCGCCGGACAGTACCCGCAGCAGTACTATCCCAAGCTGATCATTGACGTCGTCGCACATCCGGGTGTCGAGAAATCGGCGGTTGAGGGTCCGCGTTTCGTGGATCGTGTGCAATGCGACGGCAATATGCCGGAGGCAATCGAACAGGCGGTGGAGGCCATCGCCAAAAACCTGCGGGCTCCCACGTTCGTCGTGGGGGTCGGAGCCCGTACCGATAGCGAGATTCCAAAGGAGGTGCTGCGCGAGGTCGTCGCCAATGCCGTGGTTCACAGGGAATATGATGCGCAATTCCTCGGAGAATCCGTGACCGTGGACATCTACCCCGATCGGGTGGAGGTGTCGAATCCTGGCGGATTATGGGGTGGGGTCACGCTGGCCACGATCGGCAGCGGCGTGTCATGCTGCCGCAATGCGACGTTGATGCAGCTGCTTCATCAGATACCGTATGACGATGCGAATGATGTGACCGTGGAAGGCGGTGGCTCCGGCATCCCTCTGGTGATTCGCGAGATGAAATCCCGTGCACTGGGGGGAACCTGTGTTCCGCGCAACTCCCGATCGGTTCACGGTCGTTCTTGGACGCTACGGCGTGGAGCAGCAGGAGAACCGTGACTGGCTTGATCATGTGGGCGTCCCCTTGACTCGTCATGAACGTATGGCGTTGCTCTTGTTGAAGAGGCATGGCGATATGACGGTTCCGCAGTTGCATGTCGCGCTGTATCTGGATTCCGACGACATCAGGGTGATTTTGCATAGATTGGTCCAAGCGAGGCTGGCCGATGAAATCGGCCCTGATCGGTACGCACTAGCGGAGAAGGTCGATGGTGAGGAGCCGAGTGGGGGCCGTAAGGGTCTTACGGCATCGGAATCCGCGATACTGTCCGTATTGTCGGCGGATAAGCCACTTGATGTCCACGAAATCGGCCGTCGCTCGGGGAGGGGCCTTCCTACGACGCGTAAGGCGTTGAGCCGGCTCGTTAAACGTGGACTCGTTCTCGCCACTGCGCCGCCGCGCAGTAGAAACAGGAAGTATCTTCTCAAAAGATAGGATGATGCCGTCGCTGGAATGTATGGCGGAGCTCCGCCGATTTTGCCCGCTTCGCTCCGTCTGTCTTATCCGCCTTGCTCATTAGACTGGAGCACGGTTGAAAACGTTGTGATTACGCCTGTTTGCGCCTGCCTGTTCCCGTGTGTGAGAGTCCGGTCGACCATCGGAACGCGTGGCGGTGTGCGGGTGCGCGGGATGGGCGCGTCAAGGAGTTGCGCATGGTGGAAAAGAAGCGGTTCGACGGCTCGGATGCGAAGGGTGCGACGGGCATGCTGCGTGCGTTGCGTGCGCGTGCAACGGCATCCGGCGCGGTGCGCGGTGTGACTGCGGCGATGGCGTCCGTCGCGGCGATGGCGATGTTGGGCGCGGTGTGCGTCACTCCGGCCAGCGCGCTCGCGGATGTGAACGCCGACGCGGGCGCGTCCGGCGTCCGGTCCGCGGCCTCCGTGACGGCCTCCGCGGTCGCCTCGGACGGAACCTCATCCGACGCGCGCTCGCAGGCGCGGTCCGCGACTTCCGCGACGCGTCCGGTCGCGAACGGTGTGACGGTCGCCGATGAGACGGCTGCCGACGCGATGCCGGACAATCCGGATGCCGAGCTGCCGGACAAGGTGTCCGCCGAGATTTCCGATGACGCGACGGTGGTGTCCGAGCAATATGCGGCTACGCCGGAAGGCGAGTTGAAGGACATCAAGACGGGCGAGACGGTCACCGATCCGAAGATCGTGGGCACGGAGAGCAAGCAGCCCGATCCGTTGGCGAAGACGGATGGTGAGTCGTTCATTCCGGTGAGTGCCGCGGATGTGAAGGAGAAGGTCGCTGCGAACGGCGGTGACGTGAACGCGGTCTCCTCGAAGACGCGCGCGGCCAACGCGTCGGTGAAGCTCGCCGCGTTGCAGAACAATGAGTACGGTGCGCACTGGGGCACGTACAACGGTACGCAGGCGTTCTTCGACGCGCGCAACAACCTGTTCGCCCAGCAGGCGAAGGGCGTGATCGACGTGTCCGTGTGGCAGAACACGATTGACTGGCAGGCGGTGAAGAACGCGGGCGTCGAGGGCGCGATCATCCGTCTGAGCTACGGCTGGGGCAATGGTTTCGACGCGCAGGCGAAGCGCAACATCAGCGAATGCAAGCGTCTCGGCATCCCGTTCGGCGTGTACGTCTTCTCGTATGCGGAAAGTGCGGCCGACGGTGCGTCCGAGGGCGCGGACGTGGTGAACCTGCTGCGCCAGGCGGGCGTGAACCCGGGCGACCTGAGCTACCCGGTGTTCTACGATCTAGAGAACTGGACGTACACGGGGCATAGGAGCCCGACGAGTCCGAGCGTGTACGACGGCATCGTCAACTCCTGGTACGGCAAACTGCAGGCGGCCGGTTACAACAATCTGAGCGTCTACTCGTACACAAGCTACCTGAACAGTGCGCTCAACAGCGGCAACATCCACGGCAAGACCCGCTGGGTGGCGCAGTATGGCTCCACCATGCAGTACACCGCGTTCCCCACCAACGACCGCGGCTGGCAGTACACGAGCGGCGGCTCCATCAGCGGCATTTCCGGCCGCGTGGATATGAACGCGTTCGGTAATAAGACCCCTGTAACGCAATATGTTGAGGTGGAAAAGGACGGAAAGTGGTACTACGTCGATACTGCAACCGGCAAAAAGGCTACCGGTTGGCAGCGGCTTTCGTCGAGCGGCGGCAAGTGGGTGTATTACGATCTTTCCGATGGGCATATGCTGTACGGAGAGCAGCAAATTGGCGGTAAATGGTATTACCTGAATCCGGGTACAGGCGCGCGCGCAACGGGTTGGGTATATCTCAAAGTCGGTGCGAATAAGTGGGTCTACTATGGTTCGGACGGTGCAATGCTGTACGGCGAACAAAACATTGCTGGTAAATGGTATTACCTGAATCCCGATAGCGGAGCGAGGATGACCGGCTGGGTCGTTTTGCCGGATGACAGGAACGTGTATTATGCGCCGTACATGCTGTATGGCGAGCAGAAGATTAATGGTGCTTGGTATTACCTGAATCCGGTGACCGGCGCTCGCAAGCAGGGCTGGCAGCGTCTGAACTCGAATGGCGGTAAGACGGTGTACTACGGTGCCGATGGGAAGATGCAGTACGGCGAGAAAACTATCGACGGGAAGCAGTATTTCTTGGATTCGATGACGGGGGCGCGTTTATCGGGTTGGCGACGCACAAAGATCACGAACGAGCCTAGCGGCGGCAAATGGGTTTACTATGGTGCGAACGGAGCAATGGTGCATGGTGAGTCGCAGGTGAGAGGACATTGGTATTTCTTTGATGACGATTCGTCTTCGTCGAATGGGCAAGTGGTATACGGCTGGAAGTATTTGTCATCGAGCGGCGGCAAGTGGGTGTATTACCAGCAGGGATTGGGCGTTATGCTGTATGGCGAGCAGCATATTGATGGCGCTTGGTACTACTTGGATCCGGTGACTGGTGCGCGGAAGTCCGGCTGGCAGCGTCTGAACTCGAATGGCGGTAAGACGGTGTACTACGGTGCCGATGGGAAGATGCTGTATGGTACTCAATACATCAATGGAAGGTTGTACTACTTTGACTCAGTCACTGGAGCGAAGCGGTAAACATGGATTCCTGCGGCGCAAGTGTCCCCAGATTCAATTTGTAAGTGCAACGCTCGTCCTTGGGTGGCTTGCCCTCGACATTACCTTGCCGAGTTCGCGGTACCAAACCTCGTTGGGCGTTTCTCAGCCAGGACCTTCATGGGGGTGTCGTTGATCTCCTGGACGATGGCCTGCAGGTCCGCGTCCGTGAGGTCGTCGAAGCCGGTCCTCTTGGGCAGGTAGCGGGGATGCGCCCGTTGCGGTTCTCGTTCGGCCCGCGCTGGTGGGAGGAGTACGGGTCCGCGAGATAGGTGAGCATGCCCAGCGCCTCGTCCACGAGCAGGTGGCAGGAGGATTCGGTGCCGTTGTCCCAGGTCCGGTCGATCCTCGCCGGCGCGGGGATGTCCTTGTGGATGTCGTATTCGGCGCGCGGTGGCCAGCGCGCTCTTGTCGTCGATGAACCTGGCGAACAGGCGGCGGCTCTTGCGTTCGACCTGCGTGTCGACGCACCGTCTCGACGGGGACGCGCCGACGACCGTGTCGGACTCATAATGGCCGAACTCGCGGCGCGAGCCCACGCGTTTGGGACGTTCGGTGATCGGCACGCGCATCCCGATGCGCGGCCCCTTCGACCGGCGTCCCTTCGCCCGCGTGCGATGTCGTTTGCCCCGCGGCAGGTACCGCCTGAGGTCCAATGCCTTCTGCGGTTTCACGTGGATCCACTGGTAGAGGCATTCGTGGCTGACGGCGGACTTGTCGTGGCCGATCCTCAGGGCGATTTGACGGACCCCGAGCCCGTCACGGTTCCTCAACTCGTCGATCCGGACATATTCCTGTGCCGACAGGTGGGAATAAGCTTTCATGATGAGTGCAACGCTTTCTCTTCGGTTATGAACCTGAACACTTCCAACCGTAGACAGGCGTTGCACTTCTATCTAGAACCCGGGGTCTCAGTGGCCGTACGGCCGCGACGGTATGATTGCCCGTATGGCTGATGAAGTGTTTACTCCTCATAACATCATTGTGACCGGTGGCTGTGGTTTCATCGGGTCGAATTTCGTGCATTACGTGTATGACCATCATCCTGATGTGCATGTGACGGTCCTGGATGCGTTGACGTATGCGGGCAACTTGGAGAACATCCGTCCGATCCTGGGCGACCGCGTGGAGTTCGTGCACGGCAACATCTGCGACGACGAGCTGCTCGACAAAATCGTGCCGGGCCATGACGCGATCGTGCACTACGCGGCGGAGTCGCATAACGACAACTCGATCGCGAACCCGGAGCCGTTCCTGAAGACCAACGTGGAGGGCACGTTCCGCCTGCTGGAGGCGGCCCGCAAGTACGACGTGCGCTACCACCACGTGAGCACGGACGAGGTGTACGGCGATCTGGCCCTGGATGATCCGGCCAAGTTCACGGAGCAGACCCCGTACCATCCGTCCAGCCCGTACAGCTCCACTAAGGCGAGCTCCGACCTGCTGGTGCGCGCCTGGCACCGCACGTTCGGCATCCGCGCCACCATCTCCAACTGCTCGAACAACTACGGCCCCTTCCAGCATGTGGAGAAGTTCATCCCCCGTCAGATCACGAACATCCTCGAGGGCCTGCGCCCGAAGCTGTACGGCAACGGCCTGAACGTGCGTGACTGGATCCACACGGACGACCACTCCACGGGCGTGTGGACCATCCTGACCAAGGGACGCTTGGGCGAGACGTATCTGATCGGCGCGAACGGCGAACGCAACAACATCACGGTGCTGCGCGACATCCTGACCGTGATGGGCAAGAGCCCGGACGACTTCGACTGGGTGAAGGACCGTCCTGGCCACGACCGCCGCTACGCGATCGATTCCACCAAGCTGCAGACCGAGCTCGGCTGGAAGCCGACGCACACGGACTTCCAGAAGGGCCTGGAGCAGACCATCAAGTGGTACACGGACAACCGCGCCTGGTGGGAGCCGGCCAAGGCCGCCACCGAAGCCAAATACAAGCAGCAGGGTCAGTGAGCGGAATATGAAAATGGCCACACCTCGAAGGTGTGGCCCCTATAGCACTATGAAAGATACACATATGAATGTGAAAAAGCAAGCGGACAATGCCGTGATGGCGAGTCGTTTTCTTGCTGACGCGCGGTTCCAGGTGTATCTCGATTATGCAAGACGGCATGTGGATACGGTCGATCGGGAACGGCTGGTTGATCTGGCGGTGAGGCTGTACCGCTGGAACGTGGAGGCATCCGCCATCACAATCGGTTATATCGGCTATATCGAGATATTCGTCAGAAATGCAATCGATTACCGGCTTTGCGAATGGGTGTCCGGGCAGCAGATAACGGGCATCCCGGACTGGCTTGAAGCCGGCAAAAGCGATCCGATCGGGAGGATACGGGCTTTGATCAACAGCCCCGAGCGCGACTATATCGCGGAGGCCCGGAACACGGCATTGCGCAAGCAACGGCATTGGCGTTCCGACCAGACGCATCCAAGGCACGGGGATGCGATCACCCGCGACGACGTGTTCTCCCAATTGACGTTGGGCACGTGGGATGGCATGTTGTCCCGTTCCGGCAAGGACCCTGAACTCGCCCATGTCCTCATGGGCGCGTTCCCCAACATCGCGGATGCATGGGCGTCGGAACTGCGTCGTATGCCGAAGGGAAGGCTTCCCGGCAACGACGGCGACCCGTTTGAGGACAGGCTGCGCAAGGAACTGGTGGACCGCCTCAAATCGGTTCGTACCATCCGCAACCGTATCGGTCATGATGAGAACCTTCTGCGGGTCGAGTTCGCGAAACTGAGATACGACATGTTCTTCATCCTCGATGCCTTGGGCCCCGAATGCCCGAATTGGGCTTTCCCCGATAAAGGGGAGGCCTTGAAAACGCTTAATCCTGCACGCTGCATAGCAACGTGGCAAAACGATTCTGAAGATAGAAAGTAGGGAACGTATGTCGTTCGAATTCGAGAAGGACTTGAAGGTCGAGGAGACGAACATCCCGGGCCTGTTGGTGTTCGACCTGCCGGTACATGGTGACAATCGTGGCTGGTTCAAGGAGAACTGGCAGCGGGCGAAGATGACCGCGTTGGGCCTGCCGGATTTCGGTCCGGTGCAGAACAACATCAGCTTCAACGCGACGAAGGGCGTGACGCGCGGCATCCATGCGGAGCCGTGGGACAAGTACATCTCGATCGCGGCGGGTGAGATCTTCGGCGCGTGGGTGGACCTGCGCCCGGGCGAGTCGTTCGGTCAGGTGTTCACGACGCGTCTGGACCCGTCGAAGGCGATCTACGTGCCGCGCGGCGTGGGCAACAGTTTCCAGGCCTTGCAGGACGGGACCGTGTACACGTATCTGGTGAACGCGCATTGGTCGCTGGAACAGAAGAAGACGTACACGTTTGTGAACCTCGCGGACCCGGAGCTGGGCATCGAGTGGCCGATCCCGTTGGAGGAGTCCGAACGCTCCGAGGCGGACCTGCATCATCCGATGCTCAGGGATGCGAAGCCGATGGAGCCGAAGCGCACGCTGGTGACGGGCTGCAACGGCCAGTTGGGCCGTGCGGTCCGCGCGTACGCGGAGGCGCATGGTCTGCGTGGTTTCGAGTACACGGACATCGACGAGTTCGACTTCTCCGATCCGACCGCGTACGACAAGTACGATTGGAGCCTGTACGGCACGATCATCAACGCGGGCGCGTACACGGCCGTGGACAGGGCGGAGACCGCGGAGGGCCGTCCGGTGGCGTGGAAGGCGAACGCGCAGGGCCCGGCCCTGCTCGCGAGGGTCGCGAAGGACCATCACATCACGCTGGTGCATGTGAGCTCCGACTACGTGTTCGACGGCACCGCGGACCTGCATTCGGAGGATGAGGCGTTCGCGCCGTTGGGCGTGTACGGGCAGACGAAGGCTGCGGGCGACATCGCGGTGGCGAACGCGCCGGAGCACTACATCCTGCGTTCCAGCTGGGTGATCGGCGAGGGCCGCAACTTCGTGAAGACGATGATGATGCTGTCGGACCGTGTCGCGAACCCGGACGACCAGCTGGAGCAGGTGACGGTGGTGGACGACCAGTACGGGCGCCTCACGTTCACGAAGGACATGGCCGAGGCGATCTTCCACCTGCTGGACTCGCATGCCCCGTACGGTACGTACAACTTGACCGGTTCCGGCGCGGTGAGGAACTGGGCGCAGATCGCGTCCCGCGTGTTCGAACTGACGAACGGCAACGGGGAGAAGGTCAAGCCGATCAGCACGGCCGAGTACTTCGCGAACGCGAAGGCGCCGGTCAGCCCGCGTCCCGAGCATTCCGCGCTCGACCTGTCCAAGATCAAGGCCGCCGGCTACACGCCCGCCGACTGGGAGGAAACCCTCGAAGCATACGTGAACAAGGAACTCGGCAAGTAGGACAGATAGGACAAACCGGAAAGGTCTGTCAGCCCATTCCGACGGCCTGATGTCAGTGTGAAAACCGCGCAGAATGACCTGCGCGGTTTTCTGTTTCGCCACTGTCTTGGCTAAGCTGGTGTGAGCTGATTACGACTGTGAAGAAAGCAGGTCCTTATGAAAGGTATCATTCTCGCCGGTGGCTCGGGTACGAGGCTGTATCCGTTGACGACGGTGACATCGAAGCAGCTGCTTCCGGTGTACGACAAGCCGATGATCTACTATCCGCTGAGCGTGCTCATGATGGCCGGCATCCGTGACATCCTTATCATCTCCACGCCGAAGGACCTGCCGAACTTCGAGCGACTGCTTGGCGACGGCAGCCAGTATGGCGTGAAATTCTCCTATGTGGTGCAGCCGTCCCCGGATGGTCTGGCGCAGGCGTTCCTGTTGGGCGAGGAGTTCATCGCGGGTGAGCCGTGTGCGCTCGTGCTGGGCGACAACATCTTCTACGGCAACGGTCTGGGCGCCACGTTGCGCAAGGCGAAGGCGAAGGCGGAGAACGGTGAGGGCGCGTCCGTGTTCGGCTACTACGTGGACGATCCGGAGCGTTACGGCGTGGTCGAGTTCGACGCGGACAAGAAGGCCGTGTCCATCGAGGAGAAACCCAAGCATCCGAAGTCGAACTACGCGGTGACGGGCCTGTACTTTTATGACGAGCGCGTGGTGGAGTTCGCCAAGCAGGTGAAACCGTCCGCGCGAGGCGAGTTGGAGATCACCGACCTGAACAAGATGTACCTGGAGGCGGGCGCGTTGAACGTGCGCACGTTGGGCCGCGGCTACGCGTGGCTGGACACGGGCACGATGGACTCCCTGTACGAGGCGGGCGAGTTCGTGCGCACCGTGCAGCGCGCGCAGGGCCTACCCATCGCCGTGGCCGAGGAAATCGCCTATGAGAACGGCTGGATTACCCGCGAGCAGCTGCTTGAGGCCGCCGAGAAGTACGGCAAGAGCCCGTACGGCAAGCACCTTAAGGATGTGTCCGACGACAAGATTATCTTGAAACAGAAGAATGCCCGAGGTGCCTCATTTGAAAATGAGCGCGAAGCCCGGAGTGGTGCCTCACCGGTGGTGAGCGCGAAATCCTAGTCCTCGTCGGCTTGCGGGGTTTCGCCCCCCCGTTGTCTATTTAGAAGTGCAACATCCTTGTTGTTTGGTTAATGGTAGCAGTTCGTCGGCGAATGCCTCGGCCGGGGTGCGGTAGCCGAGCACGCGCATGGGACGGTTGTTATCTCGTCCACGATGGCCTGTATCTCGTCGGCCATGGACGGGTCGATGCGCGTGCGTTTGGGCAGGTGGCGGCGGATCGCGCCGTTGCGGTTCTCGTTGCCGCCGCGCTGGTACGACGAGTACGGGTCGGCGAAGTAGGTGGCCATGCCGAGCCGTTCGCGCAGCTCCGTGTGGCGGGCGGACTCGGTGGTGTTGTCGTGCGTGATGCCGGTCCCGGCCCCGGCCGGCAGCGTGGAGAACATGAGGAACCGCGCTCCGACACTTTCGCGGGCGGTCTTGCCGGGCGAGATGCGCGCCATAAGGAAACGCGTGCGCCTTTCGACCTCGGTGCGCGGGCTGCATCCCACGCCGATGACGCCGTCGGCCTCCCACTCGCCACCGGCCGGCGCGGCACTGGATTGGCTACAATGTATTGGACTGGTTCATGCGGGACATGACAACGAAGGAGTTGATCATCATGGCCGATCCGAATCGTCCCCGTCATTACGAGGAGGAGTTCAAGAGGCAGATCGTGCAGCTGTACGAGAACGGCAAGCCGTCGTCGCAGATCAGGGCGGAGTACGGCATCCCGCGTTCCACGCTGCAGCGTTGGGTGCAGGGGATACGTAACAGCGGCTCCACGAAAGCGGCCGACAACCGCACTCCCGAGGAGAACGAGCTGATCGAATTGCGGAAACGCAACAGGCAGCTGGAGATGGAGGTCGACGTTTCAGAACAAGCGGCGCCGGTATTCGCACGAAAGCAGGCGTGATACGGTCCGACGCCGGCCGCTGCCCGATATCAGCGCAGCGCAGGATCCTGGGCGTTGCCAAGTCGACCTGCCACTGGATGCTCGAACACCCCGAGGCCGAACGCGCCGACCCTTACGAGAAGGATGTGGAGCGCGTGTGGAGGGACAGCGGCAAGGTGTACGGGGCCAGGAAGATCAAGCACGCCCTGGAACATGAGGGCGTGACGCTGTCCCGCCGCCGCATCAACCGGATCATGAAGAGGAACGGCATGGCCGGCTCCTATTCCAAGGCCGCCTATAGGCCACGCCCGGCTAGGCCGAACGACGACCCGGCTCCCAACATCCTCGCCCGCGAGTTCAATGGCCATGCGCCGCGCACCCATCTGGCCTCCGACCCGGCCTACGCGAGGGTCGGCAGTTCGTGGGCGTACGTCTGCCTGCCCGGCGACCTGGCCAACCGGCAGATCGCCGGGCATTCGGTCGGCGTCGGGCACGACGCCGACCGAATGGCCGGCCGCGTTCGCCGCGCTGCGCTTCCCGCTGGATGAGATCGAGGTGTTCCACACGGACCGCGGCGGCGAGTTCACCGGGGAACGCATCGAACGCATGCTCGACGTGTTCGGCATCACACGTTCCCTTTCCAGACCCGGCAACCCATACGACAACGCGGTGGTCGAATCCACCAACCGGCTCGTCAAGAAGGAACTCATCCACAGGAACGTCTACACGAACGTGGAGCAACTACGCTCGGACGTCAACCGGTACGTGTGGTGGTACAACCACCAACGGCTCCACTCGACCCTCGGGTACCTGAGCCCCGTGGAGTTCACACAACAAGGAAAAACCCTCTAGAAACAGTCCAACACACCGTTGCCAATCCAGACGTCGCGCGAGGCGGCGGAGGAACTGGGCGTGGATTCATCGGTCGTGAGAAACCGGAGACGGCAGTTGCTCGGCGAGACGAAAGGGGCCGCGGTGGCGAAGGGCGAACCGGAACGCGAGGATGCCGCTCCGCAGACGGATCCGGATGCGCTGCGCGGCGAGATTTCCGCGTTGAACGCCGACCTGGAGCGGTTGCGCGCCGAATACCGGGCGATGGAGATCAGGCTGGCGATCATGAGGGGGTCGGCGGAACTGGTGGGAAAAGAGCCGGGCGCAGACCCGGACAACCTGACAAGCCGGGAAAAGACGATCCCGGTCAGAAAGGCCGGTGAGGCCCTGGGCGTCAACGCCGAGAGTCTGCTGGGCGAGGTCGGCATCGCTCGCAGCACGTACTACTGCCAGCCCAGGGCCATGACCCGCCACGACAAGGATGGGGCCGCTCGCCCTGATACGCGACGTGTTCGAGAACGGCAAACGCCGCTACGGGTACAAGCGCGTGCACCTCGAGCTCAGAAGCGCGGGCATCGTCGTCTCCGCGAAACGCGTCATGCGCCTGATGACGGCTCATGGGCTCGTGCCCGTGTCCGAGAACGCGAAGCGTTACAGCTCCTACAAAGGCGAGATCGGCGGCGCGCCGGCCAATCTCGTGAACCGGGACTTCCACGCCGCGAACCCGAACGAGCTGTGGGTCACGGACATCACCGAGTTCAGGATCCCGGCGGGCAAGGTGTACCTGTCGCCGGTCATCGACTGCCATGACGGCATGCCGGTCGCCTGGACGATCGGCACGAGCCCCAACGCCGCATTGGCCAACGGGATGCTCGAGTCCGCGTGCGCCACGCTCAGGCCCGGCGAGACGCCGATCATCCACTCGGACCGTGGATGCCACTACCGGTGGGACGAATGGATCCGCATCTGCAAGAGCCACGGCCTGACGCGGTCGATGAGCGCGAAGGGCTGCAGTCCGGACAACGCGGCCGCCGAGGGGTTCTTCGGCAGGCTCAAGCAGGAGTTCTTCCACAAGCGAAGCTTCCAAGGTGTCTCGATCGACGAGTTCATCACGTTGTTGGACGAGTACATGGTCTGGTACAGGGACAAGCGCATCAAACTCGAATACGGGATGAGCATCATGGACAAACGCATCCAGCTCGGGCTCGTCGCCTGAACGTGCGTGCTATCGTTGCGAACGACCATTCAGACAACGAAGTCCAACAAAACGTCACCGCCCCCCCAAACCATCAGCCCACACTGCGGAAAAACACTGCCGAACCCGCCCAACAAACATTGAAGCAATACAGCATCAGGCCCGAACACGGCAGGACCGTCACCAGCACCTGGACCTTCGAGCGTCTGCCGGTGACGGGGTCGGTCAGATGCGCGCAGTCCCCGCACCAGTCGATGAACGCCTTCTCCCCGGGTTGGTGCTCCAGACGGGCGGTGGCGTCCAATTGCTCGCAGCGCAGGGCGAACATGCGGCAGAACGCCTGGTACGAATACGTCCTCAGACCGGTCGTCTCGGCCTTGCGCCGGTAGTCGTACCACAGGAACTTGACCGGCAGCTTGCGGTACGTGCCCTTGCGCTCCACGTACGAGTCCATGTCTGGTTGCGCGTAAGAACCGTCCGCCTCGCGCGGCTTGGCGGGGAACCAACGCTCACGCACCTGCGCGTCGCCCATGCCCATGAGCGTCTCCATGGTCACGCCATGCTCGCGGATGACCCTGGACGCACGCGCCACGTCGCGCTTGCTGCACCGTGCCGCGCCTGCCACCCGGTCCTGGCTCACCCCCTTGAGACGCATGATTGTATTTAGTCAAGTCGGTGTTTCGTGTTTCGTCACTAATTTTTTTCGGTTTTC